>Ga0209544_1000348_pt1 | contig 67566 bp, 77 predicted proteins | sample MesohylPK_FD_187297 | JGI IMG/M metagenome (GOLD analysis project Ga0209544, IMG submission 187297) | Host-associated microbial community of the marine sponge Aplysina aerophoba from Gulf of Piran - sponge mesohyl, lysed by proteinase K... | ecosystem: Host-associated > Porifera > Sponge >... | reverse complement strand
TCATCACGCCGAAACCGAATTTGGCAAGCCGCCCGGTGACCGTCATGTCCGCTTCATAGGACACGCGCGTCCCGCCGTCATCCGCCGGTTCGAGCGTCAGGGTATTTTCGGATCGGATATGGCTGGCGCGGCCGCCTTCCTCGCCGCGCGTCACCGATACGACCCTGACGGGCGGCTCCTCCTCGAGCACCTCGACCTCCGCAGCGAACGTCGCCGAGATCGGGCCCAGCTTCACGCCGATCCGGGCGCGGTACAGCGTCGGCGACACGGCCTCGATCTCCTCGCAGCCGGGCAGGCAGGCGCCGACGACCTGCGGGTCGGTGATCGCCCGCCAGGTCAGTTCCACAGGCGCCGCAACGTTGAAACTGCCGGCAATCTTCATAGGCGCAAATCGGCGGCCCGGCGCGCCGGCGCCAGCGGCTAGCGCATTTCCCGCGGCACGATCATCGCCGGATCGACGATCCGGCCCTTCTCGATGATCACCTTGTTGTCCAGCATCATCGTGCAGTCGCGCATCGGCACGTCGTAGTGGCCGCGGGTGGTGCGCTTGCCGCCGCCTTGCGTGTTCGGCCCGGTCGAGAACAGGAAATTGCCCGGGAAGGTGCGCGCCGCGGCCCGGCTGCGCTCCGGCTCGTCGCCGTTGAGCGCGATGCCATACCACAGGGCCTGCGGGTTCAGGCCCCAGCCGAGATGCGAGATCGCATAGGGATCCATGTCGGTCTCGTCTTCCCGGTTGTCGTCCAGCCAGTCCTGCATCAGCCTGGCGTCGAGCCCGCCCTCGACCTTGCGGATGTAGCCGTCCTCGACGGTGAGGCGGACCTCGTCCTGGATGTAGCGGCAGTAGGGCAGGATCACGATATCGCCCGGCGCGAGGACGACCGTGCCGTTGGCCGAGCCCTCGTTCGGGAAGGTGTGGATATGGCCGCCGCCCCAATGGTCGAACCGCCCGGGCGCATCGGCAAAACCGTATTGGGTCATCACCGGGTATTCGCCGCATTCCCACGTCAGGTCGGTGCCGGCGTCGCTGATGACCCGGGCCGTCTTCGTCTTGGCATAAAGGGCGTCGCCGTAAAGGCAGGCTTCCTTCAGGCCTTCGGGCGCCATGAGCTGTTCCAGGTCGTCCGGCGAATCGATGATCATCTGCACCCGTGTGCCGGCCTCCGTCACGTCCTTCAGCCATCGGGTGAACAGCGGAACATGGAAGATGACGATCATGTCGGCCGCCTTGGCCGCTTCGAGCGTGCCCTTGCACTGGCCGATCGTGGCGACGCCGACCCTTGTCCAGGACGGGATGCTGTTGACGCACATCTCGTAGATGTCCGCGCCCAGCTCGTCAGCCGCGGCGAACGCGGCCTCGATATATTCGCGCCGGGTCGACAGGTCCGAGACGCAGGCGATGGTCTCGCCTTCCTGCACCCGGCACAGCTCGAACTGGCGCTTGTACAGCATGGCCAGCTTGGCCGGATTGACCTCTTGCGCGCGCTGATTGAGATGCACCATGCTCCTACTCCCTCGGTCGCCGGCCCTTGCTTGCACAAAGGGGGCATTGCATAAAAGAACACTGTTCGTTTATGGCCCCAAGGTGCGGTCTACCGGGCAGGCAAGTCAAGATCGATTCGGCCATGGCGCAAACCAAAAAAGAAGACGTTCGCGCCGGCATCGTAGACAGCGCCCGCCGGGAGTTCGAGGAAGGGGGCTATGCCGCGACGACGATCCGCGGCATCGCCAAGCGGGCCGGCATTTCGCCGTCGAACGTGTATGTCTATTTCGATTCGAAGCTGGACATCCTGTTCGCGATCTACGATCCGTGGCTGCGCGGGCAGATCCGGGCGCTCGAAGCCGAGGCGGCGGCGATCTCCGATCCGCGGCAGCGGCTGCGCACGATCGTCGCGACGCTGTGGAAGACGTTTCCGGCGGCCGACGGCGCCTTCGGCAACACTTTTGTCGAGGGGCTGGCGGTCTCGGGCAGCGAAGGCCGCTATTCGCGCGACCTGCTGCGCTGGGCCGAGCGCCGCATTACCGACCTCATCGTTTCGTGCCTGCCGGAAGCGCGCGCACGGCAGATGCAGGACACCGCGCTGGCCCATATCCTGTTCATGGCGTTCGACGGATTCGCCGTGAACTACGTCCTTGTCGGGCCGTCCCGAAGGCTCGAGCGCTGCCTCGACCTGATGGTCGATCTGATTCTGGGCGAGTAATCCCGGCGTCGCCGACCGAGGCGGGTCAACGGAGGTGCGAAGGTGAAACCCCTGTGGCGTTCCATGGATGCCGAGACCCGCGCGATCGCCTATTCGCCCAGCTCCGCGCTCGACGGAGACCTGGATCCGTATATCCAGGGCTATGTCGACAAGAGCGCGGCAGCCTATGCCGCGTGCCCGAACGTGCGAAGCATCGGCTACGGCCCGCGTCCGTCGAATACGATCGATGTCATTGCGCCCTCTTCCGCCTCTGCCGTGCCGCTTCATGTTTTCATCCACGGCGGCTATTGGCAGGAGCTTTCCAAGAATGAGTCGTTCTTCCCGGCAATCGACACCCTGTCGCGCGGCATGGCCTTTGCCGCGGTGGACTACACGCTGGCGCCGGATGCCGGCATCGACGACATCGTCGAAGAATGCTGCGCTGCGCTCGCCCGCCTGGCCGCCGGCGCCGGGGAGCTGGGGGTCGACCCTAAGCGCATCGTCGTGACCGGCAGTTCCGCCGGGGCTCATCTGGCCGCAATGTGCTGCCTGAAACTGCCGCCGCATCTTCGCCCCTCGGGCGCTGTGCTTATGTCGGGGATATACGAGCTTGCCCCGCTACTCGGCACCTACGTCAACGAGGCTCTCGGGATGGATCGGGAAACGACGGATCGAAACAGTCCGGCGCTGGCGGACCTGGGCGCATTCCCGAAGGCCGTGATCTCCTGGGGGCGGCAGGAAACGGACGAATTCAAGCGCCAGAGCCGGTATTTTGCGGGTTTGCTGGCAGCTGCCGGCCGTCAGGTCGAGACCCTGGAAATGGAAGCGCGCAATCACTTCGATATCGTCGATGACATCGCAAACGATACGGCGCTCGGAAAAAAGCTGGCCGCTCTGGCCGGTGTCTGAGGAGACAAGGAATGCCGAGATACAAACCCGTGTTTCCCGATCTGATCGACGCCTCCCGGGTTGTGGCGTCGGTCGATCCGCGGCCGATGGGCAAATCCAGCGCGGAATCGCGCCTTGCAGCCGCCCGGGAAACCGGCGGCGAGCCGACGGTGACCTTCGACGGCAGGACCAACCCCTATATCGACTATCAGAGTATCGATCTGCTGCTCTCGCTGCAGCACCCGCGCAGCGGCGGCTACGACGAGATGTGTTTCTTCGTCATGGGGCAGACCAAGGAGCTGCTGTTCCGCGGCTTGCATTTCGAGCTTTACAATGCGCGGGCGCAAATCCGGGAAGGAAACCTGGCCGATGCGCTGATCATTCTTTCGCGGGCCGGCGCATTCATCGACTACATCGCGAACTCATGGAATGTCCTGACCACCATAACGACCGAGGGTTTCAACGAATTTCGCGACTATCTGTCGACGGCGTCCGGGCAGCTTTCCTTCATGTACCGGCACGTCGAATTCATCCTCGGCAACAAGAACATGCGCCTGGCCAGCGCACACAGGAATGTGCCTCATGTCTGGCCCGCAATCGAGGAAGCCCTGAATTCGCCGAGCCTGTACGATGCCGCCATCGCGGCCGTCAGCGAAGCGGGGTACGAGATCGACGATGCGGCCCTGAACCGGGACTGGTCCGAAGAATACAAACCGAACGCCTCGGTTCGCGCGGCATGGCTGCAAGTGTACGAGAACCCGGCGGCGGACAACCTGCTGTACCGGTTGGCGGAGGCCCTGGTCTCGGTCGACGAAAAGTTCTCGTTCTATCGCTGGCGGCATTTCACTTCGGTCCACAAGATCATCGGCTACAAGCCGGGTACCGGCGGCTCGGCCGGCGTCGGCTGGCTGCGCAGCGTGACCGAGCACAAGTTCTTCCCGGAACTCTGGGATATCCGGGACGATTTGTAATCGGCGGCGGAACCTGCCGGGCCGATGCAGACTGCACCCTTTGGAGGAAGCCATGAGCGAGATTAAGGCGGTACCGACGGTAATGATCGAGAATGACCGGGTCCGGGTGACCGAGTGGCGCTTCGCCCCGGGCGCAGCGACCGGACGCCACGTTCACGAGTACGATTATGTCGTCGTGCCCATCACCACCGGAACCCTCCGCCTGGTCGAGCCGGACGGCACGCGCGACGCCGAGCTTGTCACCGGCCAGCCCTACAACCGGCCGCGCGGCGTCGACCACGATGTGATCAACGCCAACGATTACGAGTTCGTATTCGTCGAAATCGAACTGCTGGAGAACCCGTGACTGGGCTGAGGCGGTCCCGCCTTTTCGGACAGACCGGCGGCACCGATGGGCCCGCGGCGGAAGCAACCTTCGTTATCGGCATTGCGGATGGGGACGCAATCGCACAACATGCGGATCGTTCATCGGTGCAGGCCGGTTACTGAGAGGTGACGATGATCGCGAACAGTTTGATACTGAACGCCTGGTATGCGGCCGGACTGGCTTCGGAGTTCCCGGTTGGCGAATTACAGGGTCGCGTGATCGGCGGAAAACCGATGGTCATGTGGCGCGCCGCGGATGGCGAGGTTGCCGCCTTCGACGATCGCTGCGTGCACAAGCGCATGCCGCTGTCGGCCGGCCGTTTGCTGGAGAACGGACTTCTCGAATGCGCATATCACGGCCTTTGCTACGATACCGAAGGGATCTGCGTTAAGATACCGTCCCAGCCCGATGGGCCGATCCCGGTTAGGGCAAAACTGCGCCCCTATCCCGTCGTCGAGCAGGAGGGGCTCGTTTGGCTCTGGCCGGGCGACCCGGTAAAGATCGGCAATTGCCGGCCGCCGCGGACGCCGGAACTGGTCAGCGACGAGTGGGATACGGTCAGCTCCGAAGCGATTCGCGTGAACGCGAACTACCGCCTGGTCATCGAAAACCTGCTGGATATCACGCACTTCTACCCGCTGCATGACGGCAATATCGGCGACGAGGCGAACAGCCGAATCCCCGTCCGGTTCGAAGAGGATATCATCGACGGCAATCACACGATCAAATCGATAAGGCAGGCGGAAGGCTATGAGCAGCCGCCGATGATGGTCGACTGGTTCGGCTATGAGTTCGTCGACCGCGACCACACCCATCACATGATGAACCCCGGACTGACGAGGGTCGAAATTCGTGTCGCGCCCCCGGGAAAGCTGGGCGCGGGAGAGGATCGCGGCTACGTCCTCTATCACACGCATTTTCCCATCGACCGCGAGAATGTCGAATGGCACTGGATCGTCAACACGCCGGCCTACTACAAGCACGCCGGCAATCCGTCGAAGTCGGTTGCAGAAAGATTCTCGGAGACATTCCCGACGGTCATCGAAGAGGATCGCTGGGCGCTCGAGAAACAGCAGAAGATGTTCGAATACGACGATGACGGCTATTCGGAAGTCCCGCTCAAGACGGACAAGGCGGTGATGAGCATCCGCAAGCTGTTCACTGCACTGGAAGCGGAAGAATCAGGAGCCGCCGCGGCGTAGAGCGGATCTACGGATGGACCTGTGATGGGGCCATGCGCGCGTGAGCGCGGATGGCCCGGGCGGTCGTCGGGTAGACCGCGATGCCGTTTTCGAGCAGGCGGGGCCGCGCGACGCGCAGGATGTCGTCCTGAGCCTTGTCGCCTGCGGTGCGAAGCACGGCCGACAACGCGATGCCCGCCGTGTCCGCGCGCAGCAGCGACCGGACGATGGCTTCCATTTCGGCCTGCCCCGACGCGACGTTGTCGGAGAACTCGAAAATGGAGTTCATCTCGACATAGGCGATGATCGAATCCACCCCGGCATCGGCGGCCAGCAATTCGACGATCTCGTGGAAGATGAAGGTGCCGTCGCGCTTCAGGCCCCACACGGGGATATCGATGGGGTTGTCGACGCTCGTTCCCGGAACGCCGAACTTCGCGAGGCGCCGCCGGGTCTCGCCGCCGAAGTCGGCGAAAGTCATGCCGTTGGCCTCGGCGACATCGGCCGAGACGACGCTGACCCCGCCGCCGGACCCGAACAGCGCCAGCCGCCGGCCGTCGGCCCTGCCGAAAGCGGCGTGGGCCAGCAGCACGTCCAGGAGTTCGTCCATGCTGTCGACCACGACCGCGCCGGCCTGGCGGGCCGCCGCCAGCCACAGGTTCCCGTCGGCGGCGAGCGCGCCCGTGTGGCTGGTCGCGGCGCGCATCCCGGCGGCCGAGCGGCCGCCCTTGAAGAGCACCAGCGGCTTTTCGATCTCGCGGGCGAGGCGGAAGAAGCGCCCGGCGTCCCGGTCCGTCTCCAGATACATGGCGAGGATGTCGGTGTCCGGGTCTTCGGCAGCGTAGAGCAGATAGTCGGTCGGCGTTACGTCCGCGCAGTTGCCGCAGGACAGGGACTTGCCGAGCGGCAGGCCCAGCACCTTGGCGCGGTGGATCATGTCCCAGGCGTAGGTGCCGCTCTGGGAGATGAAGGTGATGCCGCCCGCGCTCTCCGGCGCGTGGCGCGGCGTGCTCATGGTGATCTTCGCCGCGCCGCAGTAGGCGCCGATGGTGTTGGGCCCGACGATGCGCATGCCCGTGGCCTCGGCCACGTCCCCGATGGCATTTTCGAGCTTCGCGCCCTCGTCGTCCCATTCGGCGAACCCCGCCGTCAGGATCTGTGCGACCCTGACGCCCTTGGCGGCGCATTGTCGAAGCGCTTCCGGAACGCCCCTGGCGCCGATGGCGACGATCGCCCGGTCGACCGTTTCGGGCAGGTCGCCGACGCTGGGGAAGGCTTTGCAGCCATAGATGCTTTCGGCCTTAGGATGGACGGGATAGAGCGTCCCCGCGTAACCGAAGTCGACCAGGTTCTGGACGATCCGGAAGCCCAGCTTGCCGGGCTGCGCCGAGGCCCCAACCACGACGATGCCCGCCGGGTGGAAGATCGGGCGCAGGGATTCGTGGATGTCCTTTTGCAAGGTTTTGCGCGCCGCGGGATCGAGACACCCGAACGCCGACGGTTCGGCCGGCTCGTCTTCGGAAAGCACGATATGGGCGTCCACCACGACGGCGGCACACCCGGAAAGAATGACCGGGTTGATATCCAGCTCGGCGATGTTTTCCTTGAAGAGCAGGCCCTCCGGACCGCCGACGGCCGACAGGATCGCCGTCAGCGCGTCGGCGCCATCGGGGTACGCCGCCGCCTGCGCCAGATAACGGAGATCCGCCGCGCCGAGCGGCGCCAGCCGGAACGCCACGTTCGCCGCTTCCTCGACGCCCGTCCCGCCGACGCCGCACATGACCACGGGGCCGAACACCGGGTCCCGGACGGCGCCGACGACGGCCTCGTGACCGGGCGCCGCCATCGGCTCGACGACGACCCCTTCGACGTCTTCGGCACCTGCCGCGTCGACGATCTCTCCGAACGCCGCCTCGGCGTCCACCGCCTCGACGTTCAGCCGAACCCCGCCGGCCGCGGCCTTGTGGACGATGCCGGGCGCCGCGATCTTCATGGCCACGGAGCCGCCTGCCGCGCGGGCCAGGGCTGCCGCCTCATCGGCGGTCCGGGCCAGGCGGGCCTCGGTCGCCGGGATGCCGTAACGGCGCAGCAGTTCCTTGGCCCGGTGTTCGAGCAGGACGGTCATGGGGAGTGGCACCCTAGGCGACGCGATAGCGCTCGATGATATCGGGGTCCGGCTCCAGGCCGAGCCCGGGCCCCTGCGGCACCTTCAGCCGCCCGTCCACGGGCAGGGTCGCGCCGCCGTAGAGTTCGGCCTCGAAATCGCAATAGAGGCGTTCGAGCATCGGCGTTGAGCGGTGGGCCGCGTTGAGATGCAGGGTTGCCACCTGGCCGGGGCCGAACAGCGCGCAGTGGGGGACGTATTCGATGCTCGCGGCGTCGCAGAAGGCGGCGATCTTCACCAGTTCCGTCACGCCGCCGGTCTTGGCCACGTCGGGCTGCGCAATGTCGATGGCCCCGGCGTCGACCATGGCCACGAAATCGTAAAGGCTGCCGGCGTTCTCGCCGGCGGCGATGCGGTGGCGGCCGGTCGCCCGCACTCTTGCCAGGCCGCGGTAGTTTTCCGGCGGCCAAACGGGCTCTTCCAGCCAATGGAGGCCGAGCGGCGCCAGCTCGGCATCGTAGCGCAGCGCCTCCTCGACCGACCACGGGCAGTTGGTGTCGAGCATGACGACGGCGTCGTCGCCGGCCGCCTCGCAGGCCGCCGCGATCTCCGGCATCGTTATCTCGTGCAGCTTGATATACCGGTAGCCCCGGTCCACGGCCTGGCGGGTAATGCGCACGACGTCGTCCACATTGCCGTAGCGCAGGAGGCTGGCGTAGACCTCGAGTTCGCCGGCAAACGGCCCGCCCAGCAGATTGACCAAGGGCTCTCCGCAGGCCTTGCCGCGGATGTCCCAGAGCGCCGTGTCCATGGCCGAGATTCCGTAGACGATCGGGCCGACGCGGCCGAAATTCTGCAGCTCGAACTCCAGATCGAACTTGATCCGGGCGATCTCCGCCGCCTCGCGGCCCACGACCAGCGGCAGCACCCGGGTATCGATGAGGCTCTTGAGGGCCGTGTCCTCGTTGCGCGAAAAGGCCTCGCCCCAGCCGACCAGGCCGGTATCCGTCTCCAGGCGCACGAAAAGCGTGTCGAAGGCGCATTTGGGATCGCCGCCGAAGCTCCACGGCGGAATGCCGCCGGCCTCGAACGGGACGGAGACCAGGATCGTCTCGGCCCCGATGATCTTCATGGGGCGATCTTCTTCGGACGGCACTCATGGACGACATTCATGCTTGGGGCACCTCGTGGTTGAGCACCGTCACCCGGTGCATCAGCCGGTGCCGCGGGTGATAGTCGGCGACTGCGTAATGGACCGTTACCCGGTTGTCCCAGACGACCAGGGTGCCGGGTTCCCATCGATACCGGATCTGGAATTCCGGCGTGCGGGTGTGCTCGAACAGGTAGGCGAGCAGGCTGGCGCTTTCGCGTTCGTCCAGGTCCTCGATGTTGCGGGTGAAGGACTCGTTGATGTACAGCGCCCGGCGCCCGGTTTCCGGGATGGTCCTGACGACGGGATGGCGCACCGGCGGATGTTCGAGTCTGGCCGCCTCCATGCATTGGAATCGCTCGCCTTCCCAGAGATGCCGTTTGAAGGGCCGCTCGTAGAGCTTCATGAAATCGTGGGTTGCCTCGCGGCGCGCCAGATGCGCCTTCATGGGGTCGGTCAGGGCCTCGTAGGCGGCGTACATGTTGACCCAGATGGTGTCGCCGCCGACGTCGGGGATCGACCGGGCGTGGAGGATGGACAGGAAATCGGGCTTTGCGGCGAAGGAATAGTCCGAGTGCCAGTTGTTGACGGTCGGCGGCCGCTCGGCGTCGTTCTCCAGCACCGAGACATGGGGATTATCGGCGTGCACACGGAACATGGAATCAGGGACTATGGGCACGTCGCCGAAATGGCGCGCGAAGGCGGCCTGCCGGTCCGGCGTGATGTCCTGGCCCGGGAAGAACACCACCAGATGGTCGAGGATGGCGTCCATGATCCCGGACGCCGTCGCCGCATCCAGTTCCCGGCTGAGATCGACGCCCGTGATCTCGGCGCCGATCGCCGGGTTGATGGGCCTGACGGAGATGTGCCGGCAGGTTCTCGCTTCGGCAACGGCCGCCATGACGTGACCTCCTTGAACGGCTGATCCTGCATCGGCCGGATTCGCGCGGCCGGTATGTGTTCGGAAAATTGTTCCAATTCGGATTCGGTCCCGCACCAACGGAAACCTGACGCTACTATATATCGGGTCGCGTATTGGGGTCAGCGTTAACTTTCCCGGACTCCGGCGCGCCGGACGGCGACCGTCAGATGCGAACCGAATAGGGCGAACGGAACCGAAATCGGCCTCGGCGCCGGGCCCCTCGCCAATGCCATCCGCGACGGCTTGACGGTTCCGGTAAGTTGTATACAATATTTTTTCCCGGTCTAGAATCGTCGGTCGCTCCGCTTCGCGGAACTTCGCAGCCTTTTCTTGTGCGTGCAGGTACAAGATGATGCGTTTGCGCTCCGAGCCGAGGAGCCGGGAGCCTGAAAAAGGGAGGGATTACCCATGTTGAAACGGACTGTTTGGGCCATTTCGACCGTGCTGGCGATGAGCCTGCTGGCAGGCGGCCACGCCAAGGCACAAACCTACAAACTCTACGTCAACCTGCCATTGAGCGGACCCTGGTCGTCGTTCGGCGAGGGCATGTTCAACTCGTTCAAGCTGGCTATCGACCAGGGCAACGCCTCGGGCGTCATGGGCAAGGTCAAGCTCGAGGTCGTGCGCGGCGACAATGCCGGCGACAGCGCCCAGGCGGCGAGCCTGGCGACCAAGGCGGGGGCCGATTCCAGGGTCATCGGCGCCTTCTGCTGCTGGAGCAGCGGCCTGGCGCTGGCCACCCACGCCATCTACAACCGCTATAGATTGCCGACCATACTCGGCGGCTCCAACGACCACCGCTCGACGCGGCCGTTCCACAAGAGCGCGGTCATTTTCCGGAATTCGCCCTACGATCTCATCAACATGAAGATGCTGGCGACCTACGCCACCAACTACGCCAAGCTGAAACGCATCTTCACGATCGACGACAACACGGCGTTTTCAGTGACCCAGGTCAACGAGTTCACCAAGGCGGCCATCAAGCTGCACGGCAAGGGCCGCATCATCGGCCGCGAGAGCGTGCAACTGGGCGAAAAGGACTTCACGCCCCTGATCACCAAGCTGAAGACCATGAACCCGGACGCCGTCTTCTATGCCGGCCACATGGTCGAGGCGGCGCTGTTCCGCCAACAGATGCTGAAGCTCGGCCTCAAGGTGCCGATGATGAGCTCCGGCGGCGTGTTCTCCAACACCTACATCAAGGTCGCCGGCAAGGCTTCCGAGGGAACGCTCGCCAGCTTCTGGGGACTGCCGCTCGACCACTATCCGGAAGGCCGCGGCACGGCCTTCGAGAAGGCCTATGCAGCGGCCAAGTTCCAGGATCCGTACGAGTCCTTCGGGCCGATGGCCCATGCGGCGGGGCAGGTCTATGTCCAGGCCGTTGCGCGCCTCGCCAAGGCCGGCAAGGTCACCCGCAAGGCGCTTCTGGCCGAGCTTAACAAGGGCCAGTACAAGACCTCGATCGGGGACTTCGGCTTCGACAAGCACGGCATGCTCGATATTTTGCATATCGGCATCTTCCGGGTCGAGAACGCCAAGTGGAAGCTGCTCTACCGGACCGACCGGGCGGCCACGAAGTTCCAGAAGATCGCGGATTGACCCGTCTGCCGGGAAACCGGCGCCGGGCTTTCCAGTAACATAAACCGATCGTCCGGAGCCGCGGGGAGGGAATGCCGCCCTCCCCCGGCGTCCGGCTCAAATCGGCGGCACCCGGGTCCGGCCCGGGTGCGTGCCGACTCGCGAAAGCATAACCTCCGCCCGTGTTCGAGACCTGGATTCAGCAGCTGGTCAACAGCCTCACCATCGGGGGGATGTACACCCTGGTGGCCGTGGGCTTCACGCTGTTCTTCGGGGTTCTGCGGCTAATCAACTTCGCCCACGGCGAGGTCTTCATGCTGGGCGGGTTCACGGGCCTGGTCGTGGCCTGGCTGGCCGAGGATCTGGGGATCGAAAGCGGGCTCCTGATCATCTTCCTGATGTTCGTCTTCTCCATGGCGGTCTGCGCCGTCATCGGCGCGCTGATGGAACGCTTCGCCTACCGTCCCGTGCGCGGCATGCCGGTGCTGATCATGCTGGTGACGTCGCTCGCCGTGGGCATCGTCGTCCGAGAGGCGGTCAAGGAGTTCTTCCCCGAGGGAGCCAACCCCCACGCCTTTTATTCGCCCTTCAAGTACGACAGCTTCAATCTCGGCTCGGTGGTCCTCGACTATACGCAGATCGGGCTGATCCTGACCTCCATCGTCCTCGTCTACGCAGTTTACCTGTTGGTCGCCAAGACCTGGGTCGGCCGCGCCATGCGGGCGACGTCGGAAGACCTCGATGCAGCGCGGATGATGGGCATCGACGTGGACATCGTCATCCGCAACACCTTCTTCCTCGGCTCTGCGCTGGGTGGCGTCGCCGGGGTCATGAACGGCCTCCTGTACCTGTCCATCCGCTTCGACATGGGCTGGGTAATGGCGATCAAGGGCTTTACCGCCGCCGTCGTCGGCGGCCTCGGCAACATCTATGGCGCCATGTTCGGCGGCTATATCGTCGCCGCCGTGGAGGTTCTGGTGGTGGCGCTGATCCCCGAAGGCTCGCGCTACAAGGACGTTTTCGTGTTCCTGCTCCTGATCGGGGTCCTGGTGTTCCGCCCCTCGGGCCTCCTGCGGGCGCCGGAACAGAAAGTGGGTTGAGGCGGAGGAGCCGGCGCGGTGCCCGAAGTCGATTTCATCGATACCCAGGTTGCGCGCGAGGACACGCGGACACTGGCGGAGAAGGCCAGGGACCGTCTGGCGCTGGGCGGCTGCCAGGTGGCGTTGTTCGCGGCCTTCCTGGTCGGCATCGCCCTGGAGGACGCCATCCTGGTGACGGGCTTCCTCCTGTTCATCGTCGCCGGCGCGGTCGGCTGGGGCCGCATGCCGAAGCTCAACAGTTGGGCCCGGAATCATCTGGCGAGAGACAAGCGCTTCGCGCAGCTTGTCCTGCTCGCTCTGCTTGTGCTGTTCCCGTTCGTCTTTCTCGACAATCCCTACCTGATCCACCTGGGCGCGCTCGCCGCCATCTTCGCGATCATGGCCCTGGGGCTCAACATCACGCTCGGCTTCTGCGGCCTGCTGGACGTGGGCTTCGCCGTCTACTTCGCCGCCGGCGCCTATGCCAGTTCGCAACTTGCGGTGATCTTCGACGTCAGTTTCTGGATCGGGCTGCCGATAGGCGGGCTCACGGCTGCCTTTTTCGGGTTCCTGGTCGCCTGGCCGGCGCTCCGGGTCAGCGATCATTATCTGGCTCTGGTGACGCTCGGCTACGGGCTGATCATGAACCTGCTGCACCGCAACTTCACCTTCCTGACCCACGGCACCGACGGGGTCATCAACATCCCGCCGCCTTCCATTTTCGGCTGGGATTTCGTCACTCCCATCGAGATCGGCGACCTGGAGCTGCCGTTCCAGATGAATTTCTACTTCCTGGCCCTGATCATCACGGTGCTGACCGTCTTCGTCAGCATCCGCCTGCGGGATTCCAACCTGGGCCGGCAGTGGGAGGCCATCCGCGAGGACGAGGTGGCGGCCCGGTGCTTCGGCGTCAACGTGCGGCGGCTCAAGATCATCGCCTTTTCCACCGGCGCCTTCTTCGGCGGTATCGGCGGCGCGGTCTTCGCGCACATGATCGGTTTCGTGCACCCGGACAACTTTGTCCTGCTGACATCCATCATGATCCTGGCCATGGTCATCATCGGCGGCATGGGCAACATCGCCGGCGTCGTGGTCGGCGCCGTCGCCCTGACCCTGATCCCGGAGCGCCTGCGCGAGTTCGAGGACCTGCGCATGCTGCTGTTCGGCGGCGCCCTGGTGCTGATCATGATCTACCGGCCCCAGGGCCTGTTCCCCAACTCGCGCCGGCGGCGGGAACTGCAGGCCGAGAAGATCAATACGCTCATCGCCGAGTCCGGACGCGACGACGCCGAGGCCCCGGGCCTGCCGGACGAAGTGAAAGTGTAAGGCGGCGGGGACGGACGGCATGGCTGCAGACCAAACCGCCGCGACCCTGCTGGCCAGCGAGGCCCTGACCAAGAATTTCGGCGGCGTGCTGGCGGTCAACGACCTCAGCCTGGAAGTCCGCGAGGGCGAGATTACCGCCATCATCGGGCCCAACGGGTCGGGCAAGACGACATTCTTCAACCTGATCATGCACCTCTACGACGCCACCTCGGGGCAAATCCTGTTCGGCGGCGAGCGCCGCAACCTGCTTGATCTGCCGACCCACAAGATCAACGCCCAGGGCCTGGCCCGGACCTTCCAGACGTTGCGCCTGTTTCCGAATCTGACGGTGTTGGAGAACGTGCTGATAGCCATGAGTTCCCACGTCAACGCAGGGTTTCTCTCGGCGCTGGTCAAGCCGAAATCGCTGCGCCAGCAGGACAAGGACGCCGAAGAGAAGGCCCTGGAGACGCTCTCCATGTTCGGGGCGCGGCTCATCAGCATGTGCAACGAGCCGGCATCGTCGCTCTCCTACGCCAACCGCCGGCGCCTGGAGATCGCCCGCTGCGTCGCCTCGCAGCCCAGGCTGATCCTCCTCGACGAACCCGTCGCCGGCATGAATCCGACTGAGACACGGGGCGTCATCGAGGACATCCAGCGCATCCACGAGAAGGGCCACACGGTGCTGCTCATCGAACACGACATGAAGCTGGTGGAGGGCGTGGCGCACCGGGTCTTCGCGTTCGACCACGGCACCAAGATCGCCGAAGGCTCCTTCCGCGATGTCTCGACCCACCCCGCCGTCATCGAGGCCTATCTCGGCAAACGGGCGGCCAGGCATTGAGGCGGGTCAGGACGATATCGCCGGTCGGTGCGCGCGCTGCATAGCGGATGCCATTCGATCAATCGGCGTAGGGGAGGGTTTGAAACGGGGCTTATCCAGAATGGTTGACGGAAGGCCAAATGGTACAGTCTTTGACCGCGCCGGACGGAGCGGCCTGTCCCGGACCGCGATCCGGGGACCGGAGTCGCCCGATCGGACCGGCCGCCCCTTCGGCTTCGCTCAAGGCAGGCTCCCGACGCACCCTTCGTTGCCGCCCCTACAGACCGGGCAAAGCGGCTTTTCATTTACCAGCCCGCAATCGGTCTTCGAACCGGGGCCAGCGCATTTCCGGTAGGGCGCAAATGCCTTCCTCGGCATCGGCGCGGCCGGCGAAGGGACCGGCCATGGCGCCTCAGCCGGCGTGCTTGTTCATGAAGTCTTCCATCAGGGTCTGCAGCCGGATCGGCATCTCCTGCATCGGGCAGTGGCCGCAATCCATCATCACCAGCTCGATATTCTTGTGCCATTTGAGGAAGGTGTTGCGCATGTCGTCTTCGAGGAAATTCGGCTGGTCGTAGCGGCAGCCGATAACCAGGAAGGGCACGTTATGGGCCCCGGCCTCGTCGGAGAAGTCGTGCAGAGTCCACATGTCGAGATAGCCCCGCGCCGCCACAGGGGTGCGGGTCTCGCGGGCGAGGCGCAGCTTCACGTCCTGCCATTGGCGGGAGAGCTGCCCGCCGGTGATGCGGTCGGCGAGTTCCCGCGCCTTGTCGTCGTTCGTGATAACGTCGACGAAGAACTGGCGCTCCTCCTCGCTCATCTTGATGCCGGCCGCCGACACGGGGCCGATGGCGACGACGCTCTTGATCCGCTCCGGCGCGTCGATGGCGAGGCGCTCGACCACCATGCCGGTCATGGAAAAGCCCACCAGATGGAATTTTTCGTAGCCCAGGTGGTCGGCCAGCGCGAGGGTGTCGGCCGCTCCCTCCACCTCGTTGTAGTCGCCTGTCTGGTCGAGGGATTCGCCGTAGCCTCGCAGGTCGGTCAGGATGTAGGTGAAACGCTCCGTATCCAGATAGGGCAGCGTCGGGTCCCAGCTCTCCGCGCTGGCCAGCCAGTCGTTGTACAGGAAGGCCTTCTCGGGGCCGTTACCGTGAATGCGATGTCCGAGTACCATGGTCTCCTCCCTCCTTCGCGCTTCGGTCCGCAGGCAGGCGCCGCCGGCCGAATGCGCAAACTACTTCAGAATTGCCGGTTGCGCTTCCGAATAGCGTATTTGCACCCTAGCCGGATAGGTCCAGGCCGGCCCCTTCGTCCGCCGGGTAGTTCAGTTCGATGAGAACGCCGTTCGGGTCGTGGACGAAGACCTGGTGCAGGTTGACGTCCGGCACCTTGCGGTGGCGGGCCGGGACGCCGTGTCTTTCGAGCGTTTCGACCATGCCCCGCAGGCCGGTCGCCTCAAAGGCGATGTGGTCGATCGGGCCCGTGGCGCTGTCCCCGGAGCCGTCGCGGATATGGTCGACCTTGTCGAGATAGTCCCGCTGATCGGCCAGATGGACCACCGCGCGGTCGCCCAGATAGATCCAGTGGCCGAGGAAATCGAAGGGCGGGCGGAAGCCTTCCTTAAGGCCCAGGACGTCGACGTAAAATTTGCGGGTCGCCTCAAGATCGTCGGCGGCCACAAGAAAGTGGTTGAGGTTTTCCAGGGGCAAGGTCTGTCTCTCCACGCAGATCGTATCGAGCCGGCGTTCCGGGCATCGCAGACACGCCGAAGCCGGGCCGGCCGAGACCGGTCGCCGGGGTCCCGGCCCTTAGTTGGTGCCGCGGCAATTCGAGATCAACGGACCATTGCCGGGGCGCGAACGATTTCGGCGGGCCGGGCATCGAAGCCGGATAACGAGAACTTGTGCCGTCACAGGGCCGGGCACTATGCTTTCGGAGAGCGAGGCGGACCCCGGAACCGGACAGATGCAGCAAAGCGCCACCGCCGCGGCAACGGAGACCGATGCCGCGCAGCCATTGCTGAAACTTGAGGACGTGGTGACCTACTACGGGTCGATCAGAATCCTCAAGGAGGTCAACCTGGAGGTCTACCCGGGCGAAGTGGTCTCGCTGCTGGGCGGCAACGCGTCCGGCAAGACGACGACCATGAAAACCATCCTCGGCCTGGTGAAGCCGGTGTCCGGCGCGGTCTGGTTCGGCGGCAAGCGCATCGACGGCCTGTCCACGGGCGAGGTGATCGCCATGGGCCTGGCGCCGGTGCCCGAGGCGCGGCGCCTGTTCCCGACCATGACCGTGCGCGAGAACCTGCTGATGGGCGCCTATGTCCACCGCCGCGAGAAGAGCAACCGGACCCAGGAGGACATGGACCGGGTGCTGGAGCTGTTTCCGGCCATCCGCGAACGCCTGGGCCAGATCGGCGGCACGCTGTCCGGCGGCGAGCAGCAGATGGTCGCCGTCGCCCGCGCCCTCATGGCGCGCCCGAAAATGATCCTCATGGACGAGCCGTCCATGGGCCTGGCGCCGGCCCTGGTGGAGAAGGTCTACGAGATCATCGCCGAGATCGAGGCCACCGGCACGACCATGTTCATCGTCGAGCAGAACGCCACCATGGCGCTGTCCGTGGCCGACCGGGGCTATGTGCTTCAGAACGGCCGGATCGTCATCAGCGACACGGCGGAGAACATCCTGAAGAGCGAGAATATCCGCAAGGCCTATCTCGGCGAGGTCTGACGCGCGCGAAACGGGCTTGGCGGAACGGGCCCGGCGGCGGCTTCAAAATGGTGCGAGGGCTGCTTTGCCGGCGACGACCGAGCCTTGCCTCGGCATTGGCCCTGTTCCGGAGGTCCTGACGTGTCCGAACGTCCCGAGACGCCATTGCTGTTCACGCCGCTCAAGCTCCGCGAAGTCGAGCTTCCCAACCGCGTCGCCATCTCGCCCATGTGCCAGTACTCGGCAAACGGCGGCCTGGCCAACGACTGGCACTTCCAGCATCTGGGCCGGTTCGCCGGCGCCGGACTGGTCTTCACGGAGGCCACAGCCGTCGAGGCCCGCGGCCGCATCACCTTCGGCGACCTGGGCATCTGGTCGGACGATCATGCGGAGGCGCTGCGGCGCATTACTCGTTACCTGAAGGACAGGGGCGCCGTCCCCGGCATCCAGCTTGCCCATGCCGGGCGCAAGGCCAGCGCGCGGCGGCCCTGGGACGGCGGCGCGCCGCTCGACGACAGCGACGCCGAGGCGAGCGAGCCGCCTTGGCAAACCGTGGCGCCGAGCGCCCTCCCCCCGTTCGACGGCGCCGGCCCGCCCCATGCCCTGGATGCGGAAGAGATCGCCGCCGTCGTCGAAGCCTGGGCCAGCGCCGCATTGCGGGCGCATCAGGCCGGGTTCGAGGTCGTCGAGATCCACGCCGCGCACGGCTACCTGTTGCATCAGTTCCTGTCCGCCGTCTCGAACCGGCGCGACGACGCCTGGGGCGGTGCTCTTGAGGGGCGGATGCGTTTTCCCCTGCTGGTGGCTGAGCGGGTGCGCCGGGTGTGGCCGCGGGAAAAACCAGTTTTCCTGCGCCTTTCGGCGAGCGACGAAGGGGATCCCAGCTGGACCATGGACGAAGTCGCGGTTTTCGTCGGCGAGTTGCAGAAGCGCGGCATCGACGTCATCGACTGCTCGTCCGGCGGCATCGGGGCCCAGGGCTTCGCGATTCGCGGGCGGCGGGTGCCGGGCTTCCAGGTCGGCCTGGCAGAAGAGATACGCCGGCGCACCGGTGTCCGCACCATGGGCGTCGGCCTGATCACCGGCGCCCGGCAGGCCGAAGACATCCTCCAACGCGGCCGATGCGACCTGGTCGCGATCGGCCGCGAGGCCCTGCACGACCCCTATTGGGCGCTTCACGCCGCCCGGGAACTGGGGGTCGACCCGGATTTCCGCCTGTGGCCCAGACCCTACGGATGGTGGCTCGACTACCGGGACCGAACCGTCGCACCGGACAGGGAACGATAGAACCGCCGCTCGATACGCTACCGACGCCAACCTCCATGAGGCGAAACCTGCCGTATGGCGGGGGCGGCGGGATCGACTGCCGCGGCCGCCACGTCTTCGGGAACGCCGTATCGGTCCATCGGAATGCTCTGAAGGCAGGCGCACCGTGACGCCGGCGTTGACCGGCCGGCCGAACCGGTCTAGCCGGTCGGCATGAATTTCTCGACGCGCCTGTTCCTGTCCCTGATCCCGCCGGAACCGCAGGAAACCCATGCCGTCTCGCTGTCCGACGGCGCCACGATGATCCTGCGTCGCCACGGCAACCCGGACGGGCCGAGGATTGCGCTGAGCCACGGCAACGGCATGGCGATCGAGGCCTATTACCCGTTCTGGCGCCTGATGCTCGCCGACTACGACGTGATTCTGTTCGATACCCGAAACCATGGACAGAATCCGGCCGACGGCGTGGAGAACCACAACTGGGACCGGTTTCAGGACGATTTCGAAACCATCCGATGCAGCATCGACGAGATCTTCGGCGCCAGGCCGGTTGCGGCGGTTTTCCACTCCATGTCCGCCATTTCGGCCCTGCTGCAGACGCGGGCGTTCGGCGAGCGCTGGTCGCCACTGATCCTGGTCGACCCGCCGATCTTCCCGCCGCCGGGCCACAACCTGGAGAAGCGCCAAAGTTTCCATATGGAGGAGATGGAGGCCATCGCCCTGCGCCGGCCCGACCGATTCGACGATCCGGAGGAACTGGCCGCCGTGCTGCGGGCGCGGCGGGCATTCCGCCGCTGGCAGCCGGGGACGCACGAACTGTTCGCGCTGGCGACGACGCGCCGGACGGCAGACGGCTGGGTGCTCGCGTGCCCCAAGCGGCTGGAAGCGCAGATATTCGCCGCCAACATCGACCCGACCATCTGGCCGGAAGTCGGCGCCATGCCCGGCGATATCGCCGTGATCGGCGCCGATGCGTCGTTGCCGGAGGTGCAGCCGCCGGCCCTTCTCGGCCGGGCGCTGGCGGAGGGGCACGGCCTGCCCTACACCATGATCGACGATTGCACCCATTTTCTGCAGATCGAGCGCTCCGAGGACGTCTGGGACGCCGTGGAAGCCTGCCTTCGCCGCTTCGGCCGCGCCGCCTGATCCAGGCCGGAAACTGCCGATGCGGCATCGGCGGGAGTTGCCGCCGCGCCGGCTGCCGGCTTATCTGACTGTCTGTCGCAATCCACGCGGCCGTCGTTGTTCCGCCGCATCGCCGCCGTCCATAGACCGCAACCAATGCCCCTGCTCTCTCCGCCCGATCCGCATACCCTGAACGATCTCGCCGAACTGCTGGGCGCAGAGGTCGTCGGCGACGGCGACTTTACGGTCACAGCGATCGCCCACCCGGTTTTTGCCCGGCATCGCGAAACCCTGGCGCTGGCCATGGACAAGGGTTCCCACGCCCTGCTCGACCGCACCCACGCCGGTGCGGCCATCGTCGCGCGCGGCATGGAGATCGATGCAGACCGGTTCGCCGGAGGACTGACGATCGGCAGCGGATTTCGGGTCGCGCTGGCGCGGCTGACGCAACTCTTGTCGCCCGCCCTGCACTTTCTTCCCGGTGTCCACCCCAGCGCCGTTGTCGACCCGGCGGCGAACATCCACGACGGCGCCTCGGTCGGACCGCTCTGCGTCGTCGGACCCGAAGCAACGGTCGGACCGGGCGCGGTGCTGCTCTCCCAGGTCACCGTAGCGGCCGGGGCAGAGGTCGGGGCCGGCAGCATTCTGCATCCGGGTGTGCGGATCGGTGAGAACTGCAGCATCGGCCACGGTTGTATCCTGCACCACAACGCGTCCGTCGGCGCAGACGGATTCGGCTTCGTATCGCCGGACGAGGATGGCATCGAGCGGGCGCGGAAGACCGGTCAGGTCACGCCCTTCAATTTCGATATCCTACGCATCGATTCGCTCGGCAACGTGATCGTCGGCGATGCCGTCGAAATCGGCGCCGGCGCCTGCATCGACCGCGGCACGCTCGGGCCGACCCGAATCGGCGACGGGACGAAGATCGATAATCTGGTCCATATCGGTCACAACGGGACCATTGGCGAGAATGCCCTGATCGCAGGCCAGGTGGGCTTCGCCGGCAGCGTAACGGTCGGCGACCGTGTGGTGATCGGGGGCCAGGCCGGTATCGCGGACCACAAGACGATCAGCGACGACGCGATGATCGCCGCCAAGGCAGGCGTGATTTCCGACATCGAACCGAAGGCCGTCTACGCCGGATATTTCGCCCGGCCGATCAGGCAGGTATGGGCGCAGGAAAGGGACAAGCTGCGGATTGGCAAGGCGGTGCGCGAAATTCGACGGCTGCGGCAGCGAGTCGACCGGTTGGAGCAAGATGCCGAAGAGCCGCGCGGCGAGCCGGACGATGCCGGCCGAGCGACTGCCGGATCGAAGGGAAATCCCCGCAAGGCATAATCGCCGGAACGCGGTCATTTCGTTGACTAAAACTACCGGATCCGAAGGTCCTTAGCCCGCACCCTAAAGCGGACCTCTCGAAGCTTTAGCCGCGGCCAGGCCACCTGCCGGAGGCTTGCCGCGCCAGTTCCTCCAGTCGCTCTGCCAGATCGGAAAGGCCGTCGCGTTCGAAGGCCAGGTTGTCCCGGTCTGCGGCGGCGGCCGCTTTCTGCGCCCGGCCGAGTTCGCCGGCAACCTCCCGCGACAGCCGGGCAACCGTCCGGATCGTCGGGGCATCGACCGGATCGAAGGTCACCTCCTGATCCATCATCGCTTCGGCAAAGCGCCCGAATTCCGTGGCGCGCAATCTCTCCAGATCGCCGTCCAGCCGATGCCAGTCCGCAGCCCACGCGACCCAAAGGGCGCGGCGCGCAGAATCCCGGCTCCGGGTTTTCTCCAGCCGCACCATCACGCGGACGAACTGCCAAGTGTCGAAGACGATCCGCATGCGCGGTCAGACCCGGGCTAGAGCAGGAAGACGGTCGCCAGACCGAGGAACGTCAGAAAGCCGATGACGTCGGTGACCGTTGTGAGAATGACGGGCGAGGCGATCGCCGGGTCGACGCCCCGGCGGTCGAGCAGGAACGGCACCATTGCGCCGGACAGGCCTGCGATCACCAGGTTGAGGACCATGGCAACGGCGATGACCGTCCCCAGGCCGGGATCGGCGAACCAGAGGCCGGCGATCAGGCCCATGATGACGGCGAACAGAACGCCGTTCGCCAGCCCGACCGAGACTTCCTTCAGAATGAAGCGCGACGCCTTGCCGGGCCCGAAATCGCGCATGGCGATGGCGCGGACCGCGACCGTCAGCGTCTGGGTGCCGGCGATGCCGCCCATCGAGGCGACGATCGGCATGAGCACGGCCAGCGCCACGATTTGCTCGATGGTCCGGGCGAAGATCGCAATGACGATCGACGCGGCGATCGCCGTGACCAGGTTGACCCCGAGCCAGCTGAACCGGCGCCGGGTCGTCTGGATCATGTCCTGGTAGAAGTCCGTCTCGCTGACGCCGGAGAGCTTGAGCAGGTCTTCCTCGGCCTCCTCATCGATCACGTCGACCACATCGTCCACGGTGATCATGCCGACCAGGCGATTGTCTGCGTCGACGACCGGCGCGGAAACCAGATCGCGGTCGCGGAACAGGATCGCCACATCTTCCTGGTCCATTGCCGCCGGAATGAGGGTGATGTCCCTGTCCATGATCGCAGCGATGCGCACCGCCCGGCGGGTGCGCAGCAGCTTGTTGAGCGGCAGGCTGCCGACCAGCGCGCGCGACGCGCTGTCGATCACGAAAATATCGTAGAAATCGTCGGGCAGATCGGTGCTTTCGCGCATATGGTCGATCACCTCGCCGACCGTCCAGCTTTGGGCGACGGCGACCGATTCCCGCTGCATCAGCCGGCCCGCGCTGTCGTCGGGATAGGACAGGCTGTCCTCGATCAGCAACCGGTCTTCGGGCTCGACCTTGGTCAGGATTTCCTGCCGGGTGGCGTGATCGAGGTCTTCGAGTATCTCGACGGCGTCGTCCGTGCTCAGATCGCTGACCGCGGCGGCGACCTGCCTGGGCTCGAGGATATCCAGAATCTCGTCGCGCACCGCGTCGTCGAGTTCGGGCAGCACTTCCGGCGGCAACGTGCGGCGCGAAAAATCGACGACCCGAAACCGGACGTCCGACGGCAGGCGCTCGAGCAGGTCGGCGACATCGGAATGATGCAGGGGATGGATCAGGCGGCGCACCTGCTTGGCCTGCCCGGCCCGCGCCGCTGCAGAGACGGCATCGACCACGGCCGGGCGCAGGCCGTAGAGCGGCTCTGCAGCGCGCTTTTTCTTTTTCTTTGCCGGCTTGTCGATGGTGTCGGCCATATCCGGATTTCCCCGGCGAGGCGACGAACCAACCGCCGGCCACCAGCCGCCTGTCTCGCAAGTGGCCGGATTGCCGGCCCTCGGATGATCTGGTGCGGTCGAGAAGACTCGAACTTCCACGGGCTTTCGCCCACAGCGACCTCAACGCTGCGCGTCTACCAATTCCGCCACGACCGCATGCGGCGCCCCGTCCGACCGAAACTGTCTGATCGAAAGGCCCGCCTATGTAGAGCGCCGATCCGCGATTCCGGGGACCGGCGAACGAACACGGGTTATATAAGCGGTTGCGCCGGTCGCCAAGGTGACCAAATCGGCGCAAGACGGGCCGCTGGTGCGAAGGGCGCAGGTGTCTAATCCGGACGAGAGGCAGGAGACGGCGGGGCAGGCCGCAGCGGCGCCGGAGTGGTCGGTCTTCGCCGGGCCGCGCGATTACGGTCCGGCGCTGCGCGACATGGAATGCCGGGTCGAGGCGATCCTGGCGCGGCAGGCGCCCGAAGCGATCTGGCTGCTGGAGCATCGACCTGTCCTGACCGCCGGAACCAGCGCCGACCCGGCCGAATTGCGCGATCCCGGCGGCCTGCCCGTCTATCGTGTCGGCCGCGGCGGCCGCTACACCTGGCACGGGCCCGGCCAGCGCGTCGTCTACGTCATGCTCGACCTGAACCGGCGGCGCAGGGACGTCCGGCTGCTGGTTCGGGCCCTTGAGGCCTGGGTCGCGGCAGCACTGGGAGAACTGGGCGTCGAGGCGTCGCCCCGGGACGGCCGGGTCGGCCTGTGGGTCGACCGCTCTGCGGACAAGGGGCCGGGCCGCGAAGACAAGATCGCCGCCCTCGGCATCCGGCTGCGCCGCTGGGTGAGCTACCACGGCATTTCGATCAACGTTGCGCCCGATCTGGTTGAATTCGAGCGCATCCTGCCCTGCGGCATCGACGATCCGCGCTATGGGGTAACGTCGCTTGCAGAACTCGGGACCTGTGCGTCGATGGCCGATCTGGACGCAGCGTTGAAGGCCACGTTCAACCGAACGGTCGGCCTTCTTCTCCCGCGAGGGCCGCGCTGACGAACATGACCAGCCAGACCGCGCTCAACGCCGTCTTGCCGGTCTTTTCGGTCACGATCGTACAGCGCAGCTTGTATTGCCATTTGCCCGGACCGCGCGGTTTGATCTCCATCAGGAACAGCCGAAGCCTGATCCGGTCGCCTTCCGCCACCGGCGCGAGGAAGCGTATCCGCTCGAAACCGAGATTGATGCCATAGTCCACGCCGTCGGGCTGCAATTCGCCGCTTCGGGAAAGATGGCTCAAAAGGGAGAGCGTCAGGAAACCGTGGGCGACGGTGCCGCCGAAGGGGCCGTTGGCCTCGGCCCAGCCCGGATCGACGTGCAACGGATTCCGGTCTTCCGTCGCTTCGCTGAACAGGTCGATCCGGTTCTGGTCGATCGGCATCCAGTCGCTCTCGCCGAGCGGCTTGCCGACATACCCCCCCATCGTGTCGACATGGAAAGGAATTCCCTCGATCAATAAACGGCCCATGCGCACCAACTCGCTTCCCGGGCCGGCCATCGCCCCTTGTCACACAGTGGGACGCAGCCGGAATCCGGCCGACCCGTCATCGCGCCCCGGCGTGGCCCGGACCTTATCGACGACAGCGGCCCGCGGACCGGACCGGCAACGGCCGGCGACGTCCTGCACGAGACTTTCGGGTCCGATCAACAACGCCTCGACGGTGCCGTCCGACCGGTTGCGGACCCAGCCCCGAATCCTGGCGCTGTCTGCCAGTTCTGCCAGCCAACCGCGGTACCAGACATTCTGGACCCTGCCGGATATGCGCAAATGAACGGCTGTTTCCGGTGTACCTTTTCCCATCGGCCGGCCGCGGATTGCAAGAGACGCAGCAGAAATCTGCAAAATGCCGGCTGTGGCCGGCAGCGCGTCAGACGAATTCGACGATTTTCTGATCCACCGTCAGCGAATCGCCCGGGCTGGCGTGGATCGCCTTCACTTCGCCATCCTGATCGGCCCGCAGAACGTTTTCCATCTTCATGGCTTCGATCACCGCCAGTTCTTCTCCGGCCTTCACCCACTGTCCGCCGGCGACCGCCACCGAGACCAGCAGGCCCGGCATCGGCGAAAGCAGGAATTTCGACATGTCCGGCGGTTCCTTGACCGGCATGGTTGCAGCCAACTGTGCAACCCTGGGGCGGAGAACCCGCGCTTCGACCGCCGTGCCGCCCTGCGCGATACGCCAGCCGGTGCCGGTCGCGTCGATCTGGGCGATCACCTGGGCGCCGCCGACCTGAGCCCGGAACAGGGGTTCGCCCGGTCGCCAGCCGGTCAACACGGGAATTGCCGGGCGCCGGTCGGCGCTATCCGTCGATGCGGCTCCGATTATCACCAGGACATCGCCGGGTTCGCCTTCGAGAGCAACGTCGATGTAGTCCGGGCCGAGCTGGACCGTCCAATGGGACGCGTCTTCGGTAGCCGGCTCCTCGCAGCCGACCGATCTTTCGCGTTCGCGCACAATCTGCGCCGCCGCGGCGGCGATGGCGGCGAGCGTCCCGGTCTCCGCCTCGCCCGGCGCCACGCCTTTGAACCCGTCGGGAAATTCCTCTTCGATGAAGCCCGTCGTCAGGTCGCCGGCGACGAACCGCGGATGCTGCATGACCGCCGAGAGGAACTGCATATTGTGGCTGACGCCGCGGACATAGTAGCCGTCGAGCGCCCGGCGCATCTCTGCGATCGCCTCGTCCCGGGTCGCGCCGTAGCTGACCAGCTTGGCGATCATGGGGTCGTAGTAGATCGAGATTTCGGAGCCTTCGCCGACTCCGGTGTCGACGCGGACGGTCTCGCTTTCCTCGGGCGGAATGTAGCGGACGAGCCGGCCGACCGACGGCAGGAAGCCACGCAGCGGGTCCTCGGCGTAGACCCGGCTTTCCATCGCCCAGCCGGTCAGCGTCACGTCGTCCTGACCGAAGGCCAGCTTCTCGCCGGCGGCGACGCGGATCATCTGCTCCACCAGGTCGAGGCCGGTGATCAACTCGGTCACCGGATGCTCGACCTGCAGCCGCGTGTTCATCTCAAGGAAATAGAAATTGCGATCCTTGTCGACGATGAATTCCACGGTCCCGGCCGAGCAATAGGCGACCCTGTTCGCCAGAGCGACCGCCTGCTCGCCCATCGCGCGCCGCGTCGCCGCGTCGAGAAACGGCGACGGCGCCTCCTCGATCACCTTCTGATGCCGGCGCTGGATCGAACACTCGCGCTCATTCAGATAGACGGCGCCGCCGTGGGTATCGGCCAGCACCTGAATTTCGATGTGGCGCGGGTCTTCGATGAATTTCTCGATGAAGACCCTGTCGTCGGCGAAGGAACTGCGGGCCTCGTTGGTCGCCAGCCGGAATCCTTCGGCCATTTCGTCCGCGGCCCGGGCAATGCGCATACCCTTGCCGCCGCCGCCGGCCGACGCCTTGATCATCACCGGAAAGCCGATGCCCTGGGCGATCTCCAGCGCTTCAGCCTCGTCCCGGATCACGGCGACATGGCCGGGAATCGTGTTGACGCCGGCATCCTTCGCGATGCGTTTGGATTCGATTTTGTCGCCCATCGCCGCGATCGCAGCCGGCGGCGGGCCGATAAAGGCGATGCCGGCGTCAGCCAGGGTTTCGGCAAAGGCGGTGTTTTCGGACAGGAAGCCGTAGCCGGGATGCACCGCGTCCGCACCGGTCTCCTTGCAGGCCCCGACGATCCTTTCGGCGACCAGATAGGATTCGGCGGAAGGCGCCGGCCCGATGGCGACCGCCTCGTCGGCCATCGCGACATGCAGCGCATCCCGGTCCGCTTCGGAATAGACCGCGACGGTGCCGATGCCCATCCGCTTTGCCGTTTTCATCACCCGGCAGGCGATCTCGCCGCGGTTTGCGACCAGAATTTTCTCGAACATGGCGGACATCCGGGAACAAGAGAAGCGCCAACCTGTTTATCCCCTGCCGCCTTTCAGGTACAGACTCGCCGTCGCCGCGCCGGACGGGCGAGACTATATCGTCAGCGCGGTACCGAACGGAGCGACCGACGGCAGCCATGACCACCGAGACAGCCGATACCGGGGCAATCGAGGGCTATCACGCCCATGTCTATTACACGGCAGAGTCGAAGCCGGCCGCCGCGGTGCTGCGCGAGGCGGTGGAGGCCCGGTTCGATATCGTCATGGGCCGGTGGCGCGATTTCCCCGTCGGCCCGCATCCGGAATGGAGCTACCAGATCGCCTTCAAGGCCGAACAGCTCGGCGAGCTTCTGCCCTTTCTGATTCTCAATCGCGGCAATCTCGATGTTTTCCTTCATCCGCTGACCGGCGACGACCTCGCCGATCACAGGGATTATGCGACCTGGCTCGGCAACCAGCACGTACTGAAGCTGTCCGCCCTGAGCAAACCCTAGAAGGCTTCTTGCGGAGCGACGGAATCCCGCCGCCCCGTCGTACACCGAAGCGAGCGCTGGACGGCGCGGTTCGAACGACGGTCCCTGTAAGGGTCGGCTCAGCCGCCGCTGTCGAGCGGGTGTCGCCGGCATCGTGCGGGCAGCATGACATTGCCGGCAACCGGCGATCGGAAAACTGCGGGAATTGAAATTTCGGCCGATAATTTCAGCGCCACTGTCACTATTGGCGAAAAGCACAGCAATTACTTGGATAACTCTTATGCCGTTGTGGCATCGGCAATCTGTACTCGTGATTTTGGTAACTTCTGAAACTGGAGAAATCAGTTCGCCTTCCTGCTCATCGGTCCATCGGCGCTTATGTCCATCATCGGGGCGGATCCGAATGCCGTCCGCCTCATACCAAACGTAAAGGCATATTCGAATGGAGGTTCGACCCATGATCGCACGCACGCTGGCTGCCGTTCTCGCTGCCACCGCCATCGCATGTTCGGCGACGGCGGCCCAGGCCGCCCAATACCGGATCGATGGAGCCCACAGCTTCGTCCAGTTGAAGATCAGCCATCTGGGCTATTCCTGGATGGTCGGCACGTTCGACAGAATTTCGGGCAGCCTTTCCTTCGATCCGGCAGCGGGGCCGGCCGGCCAGAAAATCTCGGTCGAGATCGACACGGCCAGCGTCGACACCGGCCATGCCGAGCGCGACAAGCATCTGCGTTCGCCCGATTTCCTGAATGTGCGGAAATTCCCCAAGGCGACCTTCGTCAGCACCGGATATGAGGGCGATGCCAAGGGCGGCACGATGAAAGGAAACCTGACGTTGATGGGCGTCACGAAGCCGATCGCCATTGCCGTGAAGAAAGTCGGCGAGGGCAAGGATCCCTGGGGCGGCTACCGCGCGGGTTTCGAAGGCACGGCAACCCTGTCCCGCAAGGCCTTCGGCGCGGGCATGAATCTGGGCCCGGCGTCCGACACTGTGTATTTCTTCCTCTCCGTCGAGGGCATCCGCAATTAGGGCCGGCCTGCAGTCCGGCGTTCCGGCGTCCGGGGGGAACCGGCATGTGGCGGAACGGCAGCGACCGTTATGGCCTCGTCTCGATTTCCTTTCACTGGGCCATTGCCCTTGCCTTTGTCGGGCTCGTTGCGCTCGGGGTCTGGATGGTCGGGCTGAGCTACTACGATCCCTGGTATAACGATTCCCTCGCCCTGCATAAGGCAATCGGGATCGTCGCCCTCGCGCTTGCCGCGGCGAAACTCGGCTGGCGGTTCGCCGACCGAAAGCCCGGGCTCGCGGTGGACCTGAGGCCGCACGAGCGGGCCGGCGCCACGGTCATGCACTGGTGCCTGAACGCGCTCATCGTCCTCGTGCCGGTCACCGGCTACGTCATCTCGACCTCCGAGGGCGCCGGCATCGACATGTTCGGCCTGTTCGAAGTGCCTGCGGTCCTTGGCAAGACCGAGGCGTTCCGCGATCTCGCCATCGACCTGCATTACTACCTGGCCTACGGCGGCATCGCCCTGGTCGCCGTTCACGCCGGCGCTGCGCTCAAGCACCATTTCGTCGACAGGGGCTCGACCCTGAAACGAATGCTGAACCCGCGCCCACCGACCGGGCGGCGCGGCTGACAGCGCCTCAGGGCCGGTTACTCGGATAGGGCTATCCGGCTACCCTTGGCGGGCGCCGGACCGGAAATCGGTCGCCTCGGCGGCCGATATATCGGGATCGGCCGCTTTGCTTTCGATGCGGACCCGCGGCGGGTCGAAGTCGATATCGGCCAATCCCGGCATCGACAAGGCTTCCGTCAGGCTTCGGCGCCCTTGCTTTGGCCGCCCTACAGCGGGATGTTCGCGTGCTTCTTCCACGGGTTTTCCAGCTTCTTGTTGCGCAGCAGGTCGAGGGAGCGGCAGATGCGGCGGCGGGTATTCCGCGGCATGATGACATCGTCGATGAAGCCGCGGCGGCCGGCGATGAAGGGGTTGGCGAATTTTCGGCGGTATTCGTCGGTCCGCGCCTCGATTTTGTCGGCGTCGTTTCTGTCCTCGCGGAAGATGATTTCGACCGCTCCTTTCGGCCCCATCACCGCAATTTCCGCCTGTGGCCAGGCATAGTTCACGTCGCCGCGCAAATGCTTCGAGGCCATGACGTCATAGGCGCCGCCATAGGCCTTGCGGGTGATGACCGTCACTTTCGGCACCGTCGCCTCGGCATAGGCGAACAGCAGTTTTGCGCCGTGCTTGATGATGCCGCCGTATTCCTGCGCCGTGCCGGGCAGGAAGCCGGGCACGTCGACGAAAGTCACGATCGGAATATTGAAACTGTCGCAGAAACGCACGAAGCGCGCCGCCTTGCGCGACGAGTTGATGTCCAGGCAGCCGGCCAGCACCATCGGCTGGTTGGCGACGAAGCCGACCGTGCGGCCCGCCATGCGGCCGAACCCGATGACGATATTGGCGGCATGGTCCGGCTGGAGCTCGAAGAAATCGCCGTCGTCGGCGACCTTGTGGATCAATTCCTTGATGTCATAGGGCTTGTTAGGATTGTCCGGCACCAGCGTATCCAGCGAGGGCTCCGGCCGGTCCGCCGGATCCTGCCAATCGCGCTGCGGCGGCTGTTCCCGGTTGGACGCAGGCAGGAAATCGACAAAGCGGCGCAGTTGCAGCAGGGCCTCGATATCGTTCTCGAAGGCCATGTCCGACACACCGGATTTCGAGGAATGGGTGATCGCGCCGCCCAACTCCTCGGCCGTCACTTCCTCGTGGGTCACGGTCTTCACGACTTCCGGCCCGGTGACGAACATGTAGGAACTGTCCTCGACCATGAAAATGAAGTCGGTCATAGCCGGCGAATAGACCGCACCGCCGGCGCATGGGCCCATGACGCAGGAAATCTGCGGAATGACGCCGGAGGCCATCACGTTGCGCTGGAACACCTCGGCATATCCGGCCAGCGAGGCGACGCCTTCCTGGATGCGCGCGCCGCCGGAATCGTTGAGGCCGATGACCGGGGCGCCGATCTTCATCGCCTGGTCCATGACCTTGCAGATCTTCTCGGCATGGGCCTCGGAGAGCGAGCCGCCGAAGACGGTGAAATCCTGGCTGAAAACGAAGACTATTCTGCCGTTGATCCGGCCCCAGCCGGTGACCACGCCGTCGCTTGGCACGCGTTGCTCTTCCATGCCGAAATCGGCGCAGCGATGCTCGACGAACATGTCGTATTCTTCGAAACTGTCGGGATCGAGCAGCACCTCGAGCCGTTCGCGGGCTGTCAGCTTGCCCTTGGCATGCTGGGCTTCGATCCGCCTTTCGCCGCCGCCGAGCCGCGCCGCTTCGCGCCGATTTTCAAGTTCTGCAAGAATTTCCTGCATGCCCGCCTCCCGGCCGCATCCGGTAAACCCACTTGCGGGATTAGCACTCCCCCCGGATTGAGGCCAGTCCGTTGCGGCCGCCGCCGGCAGTTCGGTCAGGTGCGAAGCAGCGCCGCAAACCGCCACGCCAGGGCGATGTCGGCCCGGCCCTGCGCCAGGCGGGCCTCGGCCTCCGCGTCGGCGCCCCAGTGCTCGATCTGATAGCGGTCGTCCAGAAACGCGGCATCCGCAGCTTCCTCCGCCGTTATGTCGCCCGCGATCGTGGCGAGGCCGATCGCGACGGAGCCGGCGCTTGTCACGCCCAAATGCAGCGCTGTCAATTCGAAATCGTCACAGCCGCCGACGACATGTTCCAGGCTCGCGATGGCATGCGGATCCTGGGGTTGCGGGAGGACGCCGCTGACCGCCGCCAGGGCAATGCCGTGGCGGCGACGCAGCCATTCCAGCAGGGGCTGCCACGAGGCTTCCTGCCGCTCGACAAGGTTTTGCGGCCGGTCGGCGCGGTAGCACAGCAGGTCTGTCTCGCCGTAGCGCACAAGTTCGGCAACGGTTTCGCGGCGCCGTTCCGGTGTCAGATCGATGGCTGTGTTGGCAAGCTGGGTGAGCGGCATCGACAGCGGATCGACCCTATCGCCCTGCGCCGCCCACTCGTCGCGCAGCGCTTCGGACAGCGCTTCGGAGGCAACGCGCACCGGTGCGCGGCCGGGCGTCCGCACCTGCCGGCCGTCCAGCAGGATGCCGAAACCGTCATCGAACGCCTCGACGGCGACCGCCGCGTAGAACCGCTTCATTCGCGAAACGGGTTGATCTTGCGCAGGTCGTCCAGCAGCCTTTCCGCGCCGAACTTGTTCTTTGCCCGCGGTTTATTTGCAGCGCCGGCCTTCGTTTGCGCCTTTCGCGCACCGCATCCCCGTCGCGCCGTGCCCTTCCCGCTCCCGTCCGTGAAAGGCCGGGTGACGAAGCCGAGAAGTTCGTTCGCCACCCGTTTTGGAATGGCTGACGCTTCTATCGTCACCGCCGGGCGGGTCAGGGCGCCGGTAATCGCAATCGGAAGAATGCTGGCAAACTGGGCCAGGCTGGCGCCCTTACCGGCTGGCACAAAGCGGAAGTCCAGCGTCTCGCGCGCCAGATCGACGGCGCCCCGGCCATAGAAGGTCACGCGATTGGTATCAAGGACGAGGTGCTTGCCGCCGCCCACACCGCGGCCGTCGAAGCGCAACGCGAATGCGCCGCAAACAACCGCCAGCCCGCCGGGCTTCTGCGCCAGCAGTTTCAGCAGATCGGTCGTGGCGATGTCGAAGAGGCGGTTGGCGACCGCCCCCTTGCCGACCACGACCGCAACTGGCCCTTTCAGGGTCGAGGCGATGTCATGGGCCGACCGGCCGACGCCCGAGACCTGCGCGCGGACCGCGACGGGAGCATCGAACGGCCTTTCGCCGAGCGCCTGCCGGAGCACCTCGCCGGAGGAAATCCCGGACGCCCGCAGATCGGCCGCGAAATTCGGCGTCCGGCTCCCGATGTCGAGGCGCAGAATGCCGGCGACCCGGCCCTTCGCCAGCCGACTCGCGAAGTTGCGCACGGCCATCCGCCCGTCCCGGAGAGCGATATCGGCCCGTATTTCGTCGAATTGGTTCCGCGCGAAGACCAGCCGCCTTATCCCGGCCTTCAGGTTGCCGTTGAACAGGCCGAGAATGCCAAGCGGCAGTTCATACCTCGGGAACAGGACGGTTGCCCCCATCTGCTTGTGCGCGGTGGGTTTGCCTGTCGTCGCATTCTCCACCGGCGCCGGCACTCTGCGACCTTTCCCCGTCGCGGCTGCGATCTGGTCCAGGTCCAACAGGTCCGCTTCCACGCTGCCGGTTATTTCCGGCAAGGGGCCGGACAGATCGGCCGCGCCGGACGCCCGCAGCCGGCTACGCCCGAAGTGCAGCTTCGCAGCCACGGGGTATTTCACGACACGCCGGAACAAGGCGCCCAGCTGGCCGAGCATGCCCTCGGCAGTAACAGCCACGCCGTTGTAGGCGCCGCGGGCCTCGAAGGCGATGGCGCTTTCGAATGTCGGCGCCTGGGCAGCGACCCTTTCGATCCGCAACCTGCTGACCAGGCCGCTGCGGCCGTCGCGGAATGTCACGAGCGAGTCGTCGATCCGGACACGCTTCAACAGCGGAACAACGGGCATCGCCGGGGATGCTTTCTTGTCCGGCGCCGCGGACGATGTTCCCGATTCTTCGCCGACCTGTCCGGCAAACAGCCAGTTCGCTGCGCCTTCGGCGTTCGTCTCGAGCAGCAGGTCTGCACCGGTCAACCGGAAACGCGTCACCTTGATTGCGCCGCCGATCAGCGGCAGCAGGGCGATTTCGATTTCGGCGCGCTCTGCCGTCAGCATCTGCGGCCGCGAACCCCAATCCGCGTTGGCGACAGCCAGGTCGGTCAGCGCAATGGACGGCGACGATGTCAGAATATTCTGCTCGATCCGACCGCTGATTGTGACCCTTCGACCGGTCGCGTCCTCCACGGCGGCGGCGATGTCGGCGCGGTAGGCCGTGAAATCGGTTGTGCCGACGGCGACGATTGCGACGACGAAAACAAGGATCGCGGAAACCGCCAGGCCGATTGCACCGCGCAGAATCCAGCGCATCGCGCCCTCCGGATTACTTTCCGGCCGCGCCGAGGCCGAACGGATCGGTATCGGCGCGCGGGTCGAAGCCCAACGCCTCGAACGTCTCGGACATATGGGGTGGCAACGCGGCTTCTACATCGATCCATCCGCCTGCCGGATGCGGCGCGATCAGGCGCTGTGCATGCAGATGAACCTGGCGCGGCAGGCCGGCGACGAACGCGCTGCTGCCGCCATACTTGCCGTCGCCGAGAATAGGCGCGCCGATTGCCGGGCAATGCGCGCGCAACTGGTGGGTCCGGCCCGTCAGAGGCATGAGCGCAAGCCAGGTCACCTGGTTTCCGGCATGGTCGATGACAGCATAACGGGTTCGCGCGGCACGGGCGTCGCCGGCTTTCCTTCCGGTCTCAACGTCTTCCCCGACGACCGCCCGCTCGCCGGCCGGACCGGCGCGTTTGGCCAGCGCCAGATCGATAAAACCGCGCCGCCGCGCCGGCGTGCCGACCGTGACTGCCCAGTACAGCTTGCGCACCTCGCGGCCACGAAACGCCGTGGCCAGCGCCGACGTCGCCTGCCGTGTCAAACCGACGGCGATGACGCCGCTGGTATCCTTGTCGAGCCGATGCACCAGGCGCGGCGGTTCGCCGGAGCGTGTCAGGCTCTGCAGCATGCCGTCGAGATGGCGTCGCTGTCCGGACCCCCCCTGCACCGGCAGCCCCGCCGGTTTGTTCAGGACGAGAATGGCGTCATCCCGGTACAGCGCGATCGACTCGAGGAACTCCCGGTCTTCCTTCATCGATCCGGCCGGCCGTTCCTTCGGGCGTTTCGCCGGGGCTGCATCCTGCACGACGGCCTCCAGCGGCGGGACCCGGACCACCGCGCCGGGAGCAAGCCTGTGCCCGGCTTTCACCCGTTTACCGTCGACCCGGACCTGGCCGGTTCGCAGGAGCTTTTCCAGCCGGCCGTGGCCCAACTCCGGGAATTTCTGCCTGAACCAGCGGTCGAGCCGCTGGTCGCCCTCCGTTTCCGCAACGGTGTGCCGGGTTACAGGCATCGATCTTAGCTGGACACGGTCCGGCCTGCCGGCAGCCCGGACCGATGGACAGGCTCCACGGCGGCAACGGAGGCTGAAAGCAGGACACTCATCCGTCAGCGTCGTCCGGGACAGGCTTGCCGGCCTGAGTCCGGCGCTCCCGAAGGCGCTCCCAGTAATTCAGCCGCTTGCGGATATCGCGTTCGAAGCCGCGCTCGACCGGACTGTAAAAGGCCTGCCGCGCCATGCCGTCGGGAAAATAGTTCTGGCCGGAGAAACCGTCCTCTGCGTCATGGTCGTAGGCATAGTCCGCGCCATAGCCCAGATCCTTCATCAAGCGCGTCGGCGCGTTGAGGATATGCTTCGGCGGGGCGAGCGAGCCGGTTGTGCGGGCGCTCTGCGTCGCTGCGCCCAGGGCCTTGTAGGCCGCGTTCGATTTCGGCGCAGTCGCGAGATAGATGACCAGCTGGGCGAGCGCCAGTTCGCCCTCGGGCGAGCCGATGCGCTCGAAGGCCTGCCACGCCGCTATGGCCTGGGTGAGCGCGTTGGGGTCGGCAAGACCGACATCCTCGACGGCGAAACGGGTCAGCCGCCGGGCGATATAGTGCGGGTCCTCGCCGCCGGTGAGCATCCGGGCGAGCCAGTACAGGCCGGCGTCGCAGTCCGAGCCGCGCAGGCTCTTGTGCAGCGCACTGATCAAATTGTAGTGGCTCTCCTGCCCTTTGTCGTAGAGCGGCGCCCGGCGCTGAACGAGCGCAGCAAGGGCCGCGGTATCGATTTCTCCGCCCGGGCCGGCGGCCCGGATAGCCTCGGTCATGTTGAGGAGATAGCGGCCGTCGCCGTCCGCCATCGCCTTGAGCGCATTGCGCGCCTCCGGCGTCAGCCCCAACGGACGCTTCTCCAGCGCCTCGGACCGCGCCAGCAAGGCTTCGAGCGCCGCGTCATCCAATCGGTTTAACACCAGCACCTGGCAGCGGGACAGCAGCGCCGGATTGAGCTCGAACGACGGGTTTTCGGTCGTCGCGCCGACCAGGATGACCGTGCCGTCCTCGACAACCGGCAGGAAGGCATCCTGCTGGGCCCGGTTGAAGCGGTGGATTTCGTCGACAAACAGCAGGGTGCCCTGCCCGCCGGCCCGGCGCCCGCGGGCGGCGTCGAAGATCTTGCGCAACTCGGCAACGCCGGAAAAAACCGCGGAGACGGGCTCGAAATGGAGCGCGGTGCGCTCGGCCGCCAGCCTTGCTATCGTCGTCTTGCCGGTACCAGGCGGCCCCCACAGGATATGCGACACGAGCGCATCTGCGGCCAGCATCCGGCCGATCGGCGCCTCCGGGCCGATCAGGTGATCCTGACCGACGACATCTTCCAGCCGTTCCGGCCGCAGCCGGTCGGCCAGCGGCCGGGGTGCGTGACTTTCGAACAATCCAGGGGCGTTCTGCGGCGTCGCGCTGAGCGCCATGCTCTTCATCCCGCCAGGGCAGCGGCGGCCCGGCCGCTCCGGAACGGTTCGCCGCCGTGTCGCCTAGCTTTCTTCCGGCTCCGCCGTTTCGGTATCCGGGGTCGGGCCGCTATCCTGGCCCTTGGCGTCGGGATCGCGGTCGACCAGTTCGATAACCGCCATCGGGGCCGAATCGCCATAGCGGAAGCCGGCGCGCAGCACCCTGGTGTAGCCGCCGCGGCGCGCGGTATAGCGCTCGGCCAGCGGGCCGAACAGCTTCTCGGTCAGCGCCCGGTCTTTCAGCACCGACAGGGCCTGCCGCCGCGCGTGCAGATCGCCGCGCTTACCGAGCGTGATCAGCCGGTCGGTGACGCCGCGCAGGTCCTTCGCCTTGGGCAGCGTGGTCGTGATCTGTTCATGCTTGATCAGCGCCGCCGCCATATTGGCGAACATGGCCTTGCGGTGGCTGCTCGTCCGGTTCAGCTTCCGTCCGCTAATTCTATGGCGCATGGTTTCAACTCCAGGGGGCCTCGAGCGGCCGATTTATCTGGCCTCCGGCCGGCCGGAGGCGGGCACGGCGTGCCCAGGCGCGATCCGGCCTAGTAAGGCTCTTCCAGCTTGCGGGCGAGGTCTTCGATATTTTCCGGCGGCCAGTCGAGGATTTCCATGCCCAGGGCCAGCCCCATCTGAGACAGCACTTCCTTGATCTCGTTCAGGGATTTGCGGCCGAAGTTCGGCGTGCGCAGCATTTCCGTTTCGGTCTTCTGCACCAGGTCGCCGATATAGATGATGTTGTCGTTCTTCAGGCAATTCGCCGAACGGACGGACAGTTCCAGCTCGTCCACCTTGCGCAGCAGGTTCCGGTTGAACGGCAGGTCGCCTTCCGTCTCTTCCCGGACGATCTGCTTCGGCTCTTCGAAATTGATGAAGAGCTGCAACTGATCCTGCAGGATGCGCGCCGCCAGGGCGACGGAATCTTCCGGGGTCACTGCACCGTTGGTTTCGACGGTCAGGGAAAGCTTGTCGAGATCGGTCACCTGGCCGACCCGCGCGTTCTCGACCTTGTACGACACTTTCTTGACCGGGCTGAAAATGGCATCGACCGGAATCAGGCCGATCGGCGAGTCCTCGGCGCGGTTCTGGACCGCCGGAACATACCCCTTGCCGCTTTCAACCATCATTTCCATGACGACCTCGATCTCCTCGTCGAGATGCATCAGGACATGGTCGGGGTTCAGGATATCGATGTCGTGGACCCCTTCGATCTGGCTGGCGGTCACCGCACCGGGACCCCGGGCGCGCAACGACAGGCGCCGCGCCGACGCGCCGTGCATCCGCAAGGCCAGCGCCTTCACGTTCAGCACGATATCGGTTACGTCCTCAAGAACGCCGGAAATCGACGAAAACTCGTGCAGCACGCCCTCGATCTGGATCGACGTCACCGCCGCGCCCTGCAGCGAGGACAGCAGCACACGACGCAGGGCGTTGCCCAGGGTCAGGCCGAAACCGCGCTCCAGCGGCTGGACGACGATCGTCGCCCGGCGGTCGGGATCGCTGCCATATTCGGTCGCCAGACCGTTCGGCTTGATGATGTCGGTCCAGTTTTTCTGTTGTACGTTCATGCTCAAAGCCCATAGCTGCCGGATGCCCGGCGAGTCATTTGATCGGATCGGCAGCGCCGTTCCCGAAGCGGGATCAGCTAGACGCGACGGCGCTTGCGCGGCCGGCATCCATTATGCGGAATCGGCGTTACATCGCGGATCGCGGTAATGTTGAAGCCGATCGACTGCAGGGCGCGCAGGGCGGATTCGCGGCCGCCGCCCGGCCCTTTGACTTCGACCTCCAGCGTCTTCATGCCGTGGTCCTGCGCCTTGCGGCCCGCATCTTCAGCAGCGATTTGCGCGGCATAGGGCGTCGACTTCCGCGAACCCTTGAAGCCCTGGGAACCGGCCGACGACCAGGAAATCGCGTTGCCCTGGGCGTCGGTGATCGTGATCATCGTATTGTTGAACGATGCGTTCACATGGGCGACGCCCGAAGTGATGTTCTTCCGTTCGCGGCGACGAACCCGCCCTGTCGTTGGACTTGCCATCCACTGCTCCTGCGTGCTGTCTCCGGTACGCCCCTCGGCCTTTCGGCGCGGCCGGGGCGAGGCCGGGTCGGGCAAGCGCGCCGCTGCCGGCGCGCCTGACGGTTGTTACTTTTTCTTGCCGGCAATCGGCCGCGCCTTGCCCTTGCGGGTGCGGGCGTTGGTGTGCGTACGCTGGCCGCGGACAGGCAGACCCTTGCGGTGCCGCAAGCCGCGATAGCAGCCCAGGTCCATCAGCCGCTTGATGTTCATCGCCGTCTCGCGGCGCAGGTCGCCCTCGACCTGGAACGTCCGGTCGATGGTTTCGCGGATCCGCACAACCTCATCGTCGGAAAGCTGGTTCACCCTTTTTTCCAACGGCACGCCCACGGTCTCGACGATCCGCCTGGCATGGGCCTGGCCGATGCCGTGGATGTAGGTCAGGGCGATGACAACCCTTTTCCCGGTCGGGATATTGACACCAGCAATTCGCGCCAAGGTGCGCTCTCCTCTTGCTAAGCGGCTGCCGCTTCCGAACTTTTCCAGACAAGACCCGGGGTAGATACACATCCGGTGCGCTCAAGCACCAATGGGCCCCGAAAGGGCGATAATCCCCGGAGCCATGGCGAATATAGCCCGCTGCCGCAGCCTGTCAATCTGCGGCCTGTTGCAATCCGGCACCACCTTCCAGAATTGACCCCAGTTGCGTCGTTACGTCATCGATGCCCGCCATGCCGTCGACCGCTTCGAGACGGCCGGACTTCTCATAATAGGGCAGGATCGGGGCGGTTTGCTCCCGATAGACGACAATCCGCTTTTTCAGCGTCTCGGCGTTGTCATCCGCACGGGCGCCGGCGCTCTCCTGCGCCCGCCTTTCGATCCGCGCGAAGAGCGCGGCTTCGTCTACCCTCATCTCGATGATGTGGTGAATTTCAATCCGCTTTTCGGCAAGGACATCGTCCAGCTTTTCCGCCTGGACGACGGTGCGGGGAAACCCGTCCAGGATAAACCCCTTTTCCCGGATTTCGGCATCCTCGATGCGCTCGACGATGATGCCGACGACCATATCGTCGGGTACCAGGTCGCCCCTGTCCAGGATCGCCTTGGCCCTCAGGCCGGTTTCGGTGCCTGCCGCCGCTGCCGCCCGCAGCATGTCGCCGGTCGACAAATGAACCATCCCGTACTTTTCCTGGAGGCGTTGGGCCTGGGTGCCCTTACCGCACCCGGGTGGGCCCATCAGAATGATATTCAAGATTTCCTGCCTCGCAGACGGGATTTCCGGATCAATCCTTCATACTGATGCGCCAGCATATGGCCCTGGATCTGGGCCACGGTATCCATCGTCACCGAGACCACGATCAGCAGCGAGGTGCCGCCGAAATAGAACGGGATTGCATATTGCGTGATCAGCACCTCGGGCAGCGCGCAGACCGCGCACAGATAGAGCGCGCCGACAACGGTGATCCGGGTCAGAACATGATCGAGATAATCGGCGGTCGGTTTGCCCGGCCGGATACCCGGGATAAAGCCGCCGTATTTTCGCAGATTGTCCGCCGTATCTTGCGGATTGAACACGATCGCCGTGTAGAAGAAGGTGAAGAAGGCGATCATGCCGATATAGATGAGCAGGAAGAGCGGCTGGCCGCGCCCCATCAGCGCGTTGACCACATTCAGCCATTCCGGCCCGCCCTGCCCGGAGAAGCCGGAAATCGTCGCTGGCAGAAGCAACAGCGAACTGGCGAAGATCGGCGGTATCACACCGGCGGTGTTGAGCTTCAGCGGGATGTGCGATTGCTCGCCGCCCATCTGCCGGTTGCCCTGCTGCCGTTTCGGATACTGCACCACGATTCGTCGTTGCGCCCGCTCCATAAACACGACGAAGGCCACGACCAGCACCGCCATGGCGATGAAGGCGATAATGGCGAAGGCCGAGAGCGAGCCGCGGCGGCCCATCTCGAACAGTTGCGCCATGGCGGCCGGGCCGCTGGCCACGATGCCCGCGAAGATGATCAGCGAAATGCCGTTGCCGACGCCGCGCGCGGTGATCTGCTCGCCCAGCCACATCAGGAAAATCGTGCCGCCGACCAGCGTGATAACCACGGTTGCGCGGAAGAACATGCCCGGGTTGGCGACCGCGTTGCCGGCGCTCGAACTGGCGCCCTCGAGGCTGACCGCAACGCCGTAGGCCTGGACCGCCGCCAGCAACACCGTGAGATAGCGGGTATACTGGTTGATCTTCTTGCGGCCGGATTCGCCTTCCTTTTTCAACTGATCCAGCTTCGGCGACACGGCGGTCAGCAGCTGGATGATAATCGCCGCCGAGATATAGGGCATGATGTTGAGCGCAAATATGGTCATGCGCTCCAGCGCCCCGCCGGAGAAGGTGCTGAGCACCGTCAACAGGCCGCCGCCCTGATTGATCTGCGCGAAGATGTCGGCAAAGATCTGCTGGTCGATGCCGGGGATCGGGATGTAGGTGCCCAGGCGGTAGACGATCAACGCGCCCAGCGTGAACCACAGGCGCTTTTTCAGGTCGGTCGCCTTGGAAAAAGCGCTCCAGCCCATGCTCGGAGCAATTCTGTCGGTCACTGCCATCCGGTTGCCTGTCGCATCCTGGTAACGAGGTTCGGGCTCAGGACTCTGCCGGTGCGGCGGACTTGCCGCCCTTGGCGCGTTCTGCCCGTTTCGCCGCTTTCTTCTCGTTCTTCGGCAGCTTTCCTTCCGGCTTCGGCGCTGCCGGTTCGATATTGACCTTGCCGCCTGCCCTTTCAACCGCCGCGACCGCCGCACCCGTGGCGCCGGCGACCGAAATCTCGATCGCTGTGGAAATCTCGCCATGGCCGAGCAGGCGCACGCCGTCCAGCGTCCGGCGGATCACGCCGGCGTCTCTAAGCACGCCGGCATCGACCGGCGCGCCGGCGTCGAGCTTCCCGGCGTCGATCGCCTGCTGCAGGCGGCCGACGTTCACCGCCGCGTAAGTCTTGCGGAAGATGTTGTTGAAGCCGCGTTTGGGCAGCCGCATGTAGAGCGGCATCTGCCCGCCTTCGAAGCCCGCAATCGAGACGCCGGAGCGGGATTTCTGGCCCTTGTGACCGCGCCCGCCGGTCTTGCCCTTGCCCGAGCCGGTGCCGCGCCCGATCCGTCTCCGCGCCTTTCGCGCGCCCTTGTTGTCGGCCAGTTCATTGAGTTTCATCGTTCCAAATCCGCTGTTGCCGGCAGGCCTGCGCGCCCCGCCGGCCGCCCCGTCTCAGTCCTGTCTCAGTCCCGTCTCAGTCCTCGACGCGCACCAGATGGTGCACCTTGCGGATCATGCCGCGCACGGCCGGCGTATCTTCCAGCTCGCGCGTCCGGTGCATTTTGTTGAGGCCCAGGCCGACCAGCGTGGCGCGCTGGTCCTTGGGCCGGCCGATCGGGCTGCCTGTCTGGGTTACCCGCAATGTTTTCTTCTTCTCTGCCATCGCGCCTGCTCCGGCGCCCCGGGCTCCGCCCGGAGCGCTGTTGTCCTATTCGCGTGCTTCGCCGCCATCCTGCCGGCGGCCGACGATGTCCCCGACCTTCTTGCTCCGGCGCGACGCCACATCGCGCGGCGACTGGATCTGCGTCAGGGCGTCGAACGTCGCCTTGACCATATTGTGCGGGTTCGACGTGCCGACCGATTTGGCGACAATGTCGTGGATGCCGATGCTCTCGAAGATTGCGCGCATCGGGCCGCCCGCGATAATGCCCGTTCCGGCCGGCGCCGCCCGCAGCACAACCTTGCCGGCGCCGTAGCGGCCCTTGACGTCGTGATGCAGGGTGCGCGCCTCGCGCAGGGGCACCCGGATCATCTGGCGCTTGGCCTGCTCGGTCGCCTTGCGGATCGCCTCAGGCACTTCGCGCGCCTTGCCGGCGCCGTGTCCGACCCGGCCCTTGCCGTCGCCGACCACGACGAGGGCGGCGAAGCCGAAGCGCCGGCCGCCCTTCACCACCTTGGCGACACGGTTGATGCTGACGAGCTTTTCGACAAACTCGTTCTCTTCGCGGTCGTCTCCGCCGCCGCCGCGGCGTCGGTCGTCGCGCCTGTTCTCTCGAGCCATTCGTTTGTCGTCCCGTCTCTAGAACTTGAGGCCGGCCTCGCGCGCGGCTTCCGCCAGCGCCTTGACCCGGCCGTGATAGATGAAACCGCCCCGGTCGAAGACCACCGTGTCGACGTCGGCTTTGAGCGCGCGCTCCGCCACCAGCCTGCCGACAGCTTCGGCAGCCGCCATGTTGGCGCCGTTCCGGATCGTATTTCTCAGATCTTTCTCGACGGTCGAGGCCGAGGCCCGGGTCTCGCCGGTCAGATCGTCGATCACCTGGGCGTAGATATGCTTGCCGGACCGGAAGACCGACAGGCGCGGCTTGCCGTTCGCCCTCTTCCGGATCGCGTGCCGATTGCGGCGCCTGCGGCGCGCAAACAGGTATTTTTCTTTCGTTGCCATCGTCGATCGCTGCTCGCCAAAAATCAGGAAACAGACGGCCCGGAAACCGCTAACCGGAAGCCGGCGCCTATTTCTTTTTGCCTTCCTTGCGCATCACATATTCGTTGCGGTAGCGCACGCCTTTGCCCTTGTAGGGTTCGGGCGGGCGGAACGCGCGCACTTCTGCACAGAACTGGCCGATCACGGCCTTGTTCGTGCCTTTCACTTCGATCGCCACATTCCGTTCGACCGAAACGCTGACGCCCTCGGGGATCGGATAGTCGATGTCGTGGCTGAAGCCGAGCTGCAGGTTGAGCGTCTTGCCCTGCACCGCAGCGCGATAGCCGACGCCCTGGATATCCAGATTGTAGGTGAAGCCTTCCGACACGCCGGTGACCAGATTCTGCAACTGGCTGCGCGCGGTGCCCCACATGGTGCGGGCGCGTTTGCTTTCGTTCGAGGGCGCCACGGTCAGCGCACCGTCCTGCTGCGAGACGCTCACGTCATCGGTCAGCCGGCAGCTTTCCTCGCCCAGCTTGCCTTTGGCGGTCACCAGCAGACCGTCGATCTTGACATCGACGCCGCTCGGCAGTTTCACCGGTTCCTTGCCGATCCGCGACATGGCTCGTTCCGTTCCTTACCTGCGTTCCGCTTCAGCCGGGTCCCGGTCAGAAGACCCGGCAGAGCACTTCGCCGCCCACATTGGCTTCGCGGGCAGCGTTATCCGACAGCACGCCCTGCCCCGTGGACAGAATCTTCGTTCCCAGACCGCCGCGTTCGCGGTTCAGATCCTTGATCGCCGAATAGACCCGGCGGCCCGGGGTGGAGATCCGGGCGATCTCGCGGATCACCGGCGCTCCCTCGTGATATTTCAGTTCGACCACGATCTCCCGGATGCCCTTGCGGACTTCGCGTTCGCTGTAGCCACGGATATAGCCTTCGTCCTTCAGCACGTTCAGCACATTCATCTTCAGCGTCGAGTGCGGGCACACGATGCTGGATTTGGAGGTGCGCTGGCCGTTGCGAATACGGGTCAGCAGATCGCCGAGGGGATCGCTCATCGCCATGGTCCGGCTCCCTACCAGCTCGACTTGACGACGCCCGGCAACTGGCCTTTCGAGCCGAGTTCCCGGAGCGCAATGCGCGAGATGCCGAACTTGCGGTAGTAGCCGCGCGGCCGGCCGCTCACGGCGCAGCGGTTGCGAAGACGCGTACCGGCGCCGTTTTTCGGCAGTTCGTTCAGCTTGAGGCGCGCCTTGAAACGCTCTTCCGGCGGCAGGGACATGTCCTTGGCCATCGTCCTGAGCGCGGCGCGCTTGCCGGCATATTTCGCCACCAGCTTGCGCCGTTTTTCGTTCTTCTCGATTGCGCTTTTCTTCGCCATCGTCGGGTCTCGTTCCTGCGTTGCCTAGCTGGCGCGGAAGGGCAGATTGAAGCCCTTGAGCAGCGCCAGCGCCTCTTCGTCGGTGGGTGCGGTTGTCACGATCACAATGTCCATGCCGCGGATCGTGTCGGTCTTGTCGTAGTCGATTTCGGGGAACACGAGCTGTTCCCGGATGCCCATCGCGAAATTGCCCCGGCCGTCGAAACTCCTCGGGCTGAGGCCGCGAAAATCGCGCACCCGCGGCAGGGCGATCGTTACCAGCCGGTCGAGGAATTCGTACATGCGGATCCGGCGCAGCGTCACCTTGGCGCCTATCGTCATGCCCTCGCGCAGCTTGAAGCTGGCCTCGGAGCGCGTCGCGCGGGTCACGAGCGGCTTCTGGCCGGAAATCCGGGTCATGTCGTCGACCGCGCCGTCGATCTTCTTCCGGTCCTGGGTCGCCTCGCCGACGCCCATGTTCAGAACGATCTTCTCCAGGCGCGGGATCTGGTTCGGGTTCTTGTAGTCGAAGGCGTCCTTCAACTGGTCCCGCACCGCGGTCTTGTAGTGTTCGTAAAGTCTTGGCGAAGACATTTTCCGGTCGCTCCTTGCGCTCGCCGCTACCGGTCGATGATCTCGCCGGAACGCTTGGCGAAGCGTACTTTCCGGCCGCCTTCGAGGAAGGTGTAGCCAACCCGCGTCGCTGTCGATTCCTTCGGGTCCACCATGGCGACATTGGAAATGTGGATCGGCGCTTCCCGCTCGACGATGCCGCCCGGGTTGATCTGCGTCGGCTTGGTATGCCGCTTGACCATGTTGGCGCCGCTCACCACCACGCGGTGATCGCCCGGCTTGTCGCCCCTGATCACCTTCGTGACATCGCCGGTCTTGCCCTTGTCCTTGCCGGCCGTGACAACCACCCGGTCACCCTTCTTCAGTCTGATCTTGACAGCCATGGTCCCGATCGTTCCTTTCGCCCGTTCTTCCGCGCATTCTTTCCGGGGGCGCCCTAGAGCACTTCCGGGGCGAGAGAGATGATTTTCATATAGCCTTTGCCGCGCAGTTCACGCGTCACCGGGCCGAAGATGCGGGTGCCGACCGGTTCGCCCGTCTTGCTGATCAGAACGGCGGCATTGCGGTCGAACCGGATCGCCGTGCCGTCGTCGCGGCGCACTTCTTTCGCGGTCCGCACGATGACGGCGCGATGCAGGTCGCCCTTCTTCACGCGGCCGCGCGGAATGGCTTCCTTGACCGACACGACGATCACGTCGCCGACGCCGGCGGTCCTGCGCTTGGAGCCGCCGAGCACCTTGATGCACTGCACCTTACGCGCGCCGCTGTTGTCCGCGACCTCCAGCTTGGATTGCATCTGAATCATTCGTTCGGTCCCCCGAATTCAGGCCTCTGGCCGCGCCGTCAGGCGTCGCCGGCCAGAACCTGCCAGGTCTTGCGTTTCGAATAGGGCCTGCACTCCTGGATCGACACGCGGTCGCCGGTCTTGCAGGCATTGTTCTCGTCATGCGCCATGAACTTCTTCGAGCGGCGGATGAACTTCTTGTACAGCGGATGCATGATTCGGCGCTCGACGCGCACGATCACGGTCTTGTCCGCCGCGTCGCTCACCACGACGCCCTGAAGTACCCGTTTCGGCATCTGCCCTAACTCCCTTCGGCGGCCGGGGCTGCCGCTCGCCGCTTCTCGGTCATGACCGTCTTGACGCGCGCGATGTCCCGGCGGACTTCGCGGGCGCGCACGGTGTTTTCCAGTTGGCCGCTGGCGGCCTGAAAGCGCAGGTTGAACTGCTCCTTCTTCAGGTCCTCCAGCTGTTCGCTCAGCTGGTCCATGGATTTGGGACGGAGATCGCCGGCATGCATGGCGCCTACTCCTCTTCCAGCCGCTTGACGAATTTGGTGCTGACCGGCAGCTTGGCCGAGGCGAGTTCGAACGCCCGGCGGGCCACGTCTTCCGGCACGCCGTCCAGTTCGAACATGATCCGGCCCGGATGGACGCGCGCTGCCCAGTATTCCGGCGCGCCTTTGCCCTTGCCCTGGCGGACTTCCGCCGGCTTCTGGCTGACCGGCACGTCCGGAAATATGCGGATCCACAGCTTGCCGACACGCTTCATGTGGCGGGTGATCGTCCGTCGCGCGGCCTCGATCTGGCGCGAGGTGACCCGGTCAGGCGACGTGGCCTTCAGACCGTAGGCGCCGAAATTGAGCCGGGAGCCACCCTTGGCATAGCCGTGAATGCGGCCCTTGTGCTGCTTGCGGAACTTGGTCCGTTTGGGGCTGAGCATCGTTCCCGCTCCCGTTGCCTAGTTCCGGCCGGCGTTCTGCTGGTCCAGGGCGCGACGCTCCTGGGCCTGCGGATCGTGTTCCATGATATCGCCCTTGTAGACCCACACCTTGACCCCGCAGGTGCCGTAGGTCGTCTGGGCGGTGGCTTCGCCGTAGTCGATGTCCGCGCGCAGCGTGTGAAGCGGCACCCGGCCTTCGTGATAACGCTCCGCCCGCGCGATTTCCGCGCCGCCCAGCCGGCCGCCGCAGATGATCCGGATGCCGGCGGCGCCAAAGCGCATGGCCGACTGCACCGACCGTTTCATCGCCCGCCGGAACGCGACCCGGCGCTCGAGCTGTTGCGCCACATTCTCGGCAACGAGCTGCGCCTCGATCTCCGGCTTGCGGATCTCAACGATGTTCAGGCTGACTTCGTCGCCCGAAAGCCTGGACACTTCCCGGCGCAGGTTCTCGATATCGGCGCCCTTCTTGCCGATCACAACGCCCGGACGCGCAGTGTGGATCGTCACACGCGGCTTCCGCGCGGGGCGCTCGATCACGATTTTCGAGACGGCGGCGCTGGACAGTTTGCGCTTCAGATGGTTCCGAAGCTCAAGATCCTGTTCCAGCAGTTCGGCATAATCGCTATCGGCATACCAGCGCGAATCCCACGTCCGGTTGATGCCCAGGCGCATGCCGATCGGGCTTACTTTTTGACCCATAAAATCAGGCCTCCTCGCGCTCTTCGACGATCACGGTCAGTTTGGAGAACGGCTTCTTGACCCGTCCGATCCGGCCGCGCGCCCGCGCCTTCCAGCGCTTCATCACCAGACTCTTGCCCACGAAGGCTTCCTTGACCCACAACTGGTCGACATCGAGCCCGTGGTTGTTCTCGGCGTTGGCGATCGCCGATTCCAGCACCTTCTTCACGTTGCCGGCGATCCGGCGGCGCGAAAAGGCGAGGTCGGTCACCGCTTTCTCCGCCTTCTTGCCGCGGATCATGGCGGCAACCAGATTCAGCTTCTGCGGGCTGACGCGCAACCGCGTCGCCACCGCCTGGGCCTGGTTGTCCTCGATCCGCCGTTCGGCCTTGGGTTTACCCATCGTCCGCTACCCCCGCCGCGCTTTCTTGTCGGCGGCATGGCCGTAATAAGTCCGTGTCGGCGCGAACTCGCCGAACTTGTGGCCGATCATGTTCTCGGTGACCAGCACCGGAATGAACTTGTGGCCGTTGTGTACGCCGAAGGTCAGGCCGACGAATTGCGGCAGGATCGTCGACCGGCGCGACCAGGTCCTGATGACCTCGTTGCGGCCGGATTCGCGCGATTTCTCCGCCTTCTTCAGCAGGTAACCGTCGACGAACGGCCCCTTCCAGACTGAACGGGTCACTGTCCTCTCCTACCGCTTCTTCCGCGCATGACGGCTGCGGATGATGTATTTGTCCGTCGCCTTGTTGCTGCGGGTGCGCCGCCCCTTGGTCGGCTTGCCCCATGGCGTGACGGGATGACGGCCGCCCGACGAACGGCCTTCGCCGCCGCCGTGCGGGTGATCGACCGGGTTCATGGCGACGCCGCGCACCGACGGGCGCTTGCCCTTCCAGCGGTTGCGGCCTGCCTTGCCCAGGTTGGTGTTCTGGTTGTTCGGATTGGAGACGGCGCCGACCGTCGCCCGGCATTCCTGGCGGACCATCCGCATCTCGCCTGACGCCAGGCGGAGCTGGGCGTAGCCGCTGTCCCGGCCGACGAGCTGGACATAGGCGCCGGCGGCGCGCGCGATCTGCCCGCCCTTGCCGATTTTCATCTCGACATTGTGGACGATGGTTCCGACCGGAATGTTGCGCAGCGGCAGGGCGTTGCCCGGCTTGATATCCGCCCCCGGACCGGATTCGACCGAATCGCCGACCGCCAGGCGCTGGGGCGCCAGAATGTAAGAGAGTTCGCCGTCCTCATAGCGGATGAGCGCGATGAACGCCGTGCGGTTCGGATCGTATTCCAGCCGCTCGACCGTCGCCCTGCCCTGCTTGTTCCGCTTGAAATCGACGATGCGATAGCGCTGCTTGTGGCCGCCGCCGCGCCGCCGCGCCGTGATCCGGCCGGCATTGTTGCGGCCGCCCTTCTGGCTCTTGCCTTCTGTCAGGTGCTTGACAGGCTTGCCCTTGTACAATTCCGACCGGTCGATGAGCACCAGGCCCCGCTGGCCCGGCGTCATGGCCTTATATTGTTTCAGCGACATCGCTCCGCCCCGTCTCGCTGCCCGTCAAACGCCGGTCGTGATGTCGATGGCCTGATCGCCCAGCAGGGTGACCACGGCGATCTTCACATCGTTGCGCCGGCCCTTACGGCCCCGGAATAACTTTTCCTTGCCCTTGCGGACATGGGTGTTGACGCGCTTGACCTTGGCGCCGAACAGTCCTTCGACCGCAGCCTTGATTTCCGGCTTGGTGGCATCCATGGCCACGCGGAAAGTCACCTGGGCGTTCTCCGACCCGGCGGAGGATTTCTCCGTCACCACCGGTGCGCGGATGACGTCGTACATCCGCTCTTTGCTCGGCTTCGCCTTGTCGAGATATTTCCAGCTCATTTCAGGCGCGCCTCCAGCGCTTCCACCGCGTCTGCGGTCAGGACCAGCGTGTCGTGGCGCAGGATGTCGTAGACATTAGCGCCCTGCTGCGGCAGCAGATCGATGCTTCGCAGGTTGCGCGCCGCGCGCACGAATCCGTCGTCGGCTTCCGCGCCGGTTATCAAGAGCGGGCGAGACCAGCCGAGCTTTTCGAGGCTCGAGGCCAAGTCCCCGGTCTTGCCGGATTTCAGGGTCGCCGCCTTCAGTACCACGAGCCGGCCTTCCGCCTGCTTCGCCGACAGCGCCATCTTGAGGCCGAGCTTGCGGACCTTCTTGGGCAGCGCATAAGCGTGGCTGCGCGGTTTCGGGCCGAAGGCCACACCGCCGCCACGCATCTGCGGCGCCTTCAGGCTGCCAAAGCGGGCACGGCCCGTGCCTTTCTGTTTCCAGGGCTTCTTGCTCGTACCCGTAATCTCGCTCACGCCCTTGGTGTTGTGGCTACCGGCCCGGCGCTTGGCGAGTTGCCAGCGTACGACGCGGTGCAGGATATCCTTGCGCACCGCGACCCCGAAGACACCTTCGTCCAGTGCCACCTTGCCGGCGGCCTTGGCCGCCATGTCGACCGATTTGATCTCGATGGCCATCAGCCTTCGCCCCCTTCGGCGGCATCGGCCGGCGTTGCACCGCCCTTGATCGCGGCCGGAACCGGCAGATTGTCCGGCGCCGCTTTCTTGCAGGCGTCGCGGATTTCGACCAGGCTGCCCTTGGCGCCGGGCACCGCGCCCTTGACCATGATCAGGCCCCGGTCGACGTCGGTCGCGACGATCTCCAGGTTCATGGCCGACTGGCGGCGAGTGCCCATATGGCCCGCCATTTTCTTGCCCTTGAATACCTTGCCGGGATCCTGGCACTGGCCGGTCGAACCGTGCGCGCGGTGCGACACCGACACGCCGTGGGAAGCGCGCAAGCCGCTGAAATTGTGCCGCTTCATGGCGCCGGCAAATCCCTTCCCGACGGTCACGCCGGCGACGTCGACAAACTGCCCGGGCACGAAATGCCCGGCCGAGAGCTCCGCGCCGACTTCGACCAGATTCTCTTCGCTGACCCGGAACTCCACCAGCCGCCGCTTCGGTTCGACCTTGGCCCGGGCGAAGTGGCCGCGCATGGCGCGGGTGACATTCTTCGCTTTCGCCGCGCCGTGACCGAGCTGGACCGCCGTGTAGCCGTCGCGGGCGGCCGTCCGGTTATCGACGACCTGGCAGGCGTCGAGCTGCAGAACGGTCACGGGCAGATGCCGCCCATCTTCCGCGAAGATGCGGCTCATGCCTTTTTTCTCGGCGATGAGTCCGGTGCGCATCACGCTTCTTCCTTCAGCTTGATATCGACATGCACGCCGGCCGCCAGGTCGAGCTTGCCCAGCGCGTCGACGGTCTGCGGAGTCGGGTCGACGATATCGATCAGCCGCTTGTGCGTCCGGGTCTCGAACTGCTCGCGCGATTTCTTGTCGATATGCGGCGAGCGGTTCACCGTGTATTTGCGGATTCGGGTCGGCAGCGGGATCGGACCGCGCACCTGCGCGCCCGTTCGCCTGGCCGTGTTCACGATCTCGCCCGTCGACTGGTCGAGCAGGCGGTGATCGAAGGCCTTGAGCCGGATCCGTATCGTTTGGCTTTCCATCGTCAATCCCAATCAAAATGCCGCCGGTTTCGAATTGTCCGGCGGCATTCCGCTAAAACCCGCTTATTTCTTGATGGCGGCGACGACGCCGGCGCCGACGGTGCGTCCGCCTTCGCGGATCGCGAAGCGCAGGCCCTCGTCCATGGCGATCGGCTGGATCAGCGTCACGTCCATCTGCACATTGTCCCCCGGCAGCACCATCTCCGTGCCCTCCGGCAGGGTCACCGCCCCGGTCACGTCCGTGGTCCGGAAATAGAACTGCGGCCGGTAGTTCGAGAAGAAGCCCGTGTGACGCCCGCCCTCGTCCTTGGTCAGGATATAAGCCTCGCAGGTGAACTCCGTATGCGGCGTGATCGAGCCCGGCTTGGCCAGAACCTGGCCGCGCTCGACCTCGTCCCGCTTGGTGCCGCGCAGCAGCACCCCGACATTGTCCCCCGCCTGGCCCTGGTCGAGCAGCTTGCGGAACATCTCCACGCCCGTGCACGTCGTCTTCGCCGTCTCCTTCAGGCCGACGATCTCGATCTCGTCGCCCACCTTCACAACGCCGCGCTCGACGCGGCCCGTCACCACCGTGCCCCGGCCCGAAATCGAAAACACATCCTCGATCGGCATCAGGAACGCCTGGTCGATCGGACGCTCCGGCTGCGGGATATACTCGTCCACCGCCGCCATCAGCTCGACGATCTTGTCCTTGCCGATCCCCTCGTCCCGGCCCTCAAGCGCCGCCAGCGCAGAGCCCATCACCACCGGAATGTCGTCGCCCGGAAACTCGTAGCTCGACAACAGCTCCCGAACCTCCAGCTCCACAAGCTCCAGAAGCTCCTCGTCGTCGACCTGGTCGACCTTGTTCAGATACACCACGATCGCAGGAACCCCGACCTGGCGCGCCAGAAGAATATGCTCGCGCGTCTGAGGCATCGGCCCGTCCGCCGCCGACACCACAAGAATCGCGCCGTCCATCTGCGCCGCGCCCGTGATCATGTTCTTCACGTAATCCGCATGGCCCGGGCAATCGACATGCGCATAGTGGCGGTTCGACGTCTCGTACTCGACATGCGCCGTCGCAATCGTAATCCCGCGCTCGCGTTCCTCCGGAGCCTTGTCGATCTGGTCGAACGAGACCGCCTCGCCGCCGCCAAGCGTCTCCGACATCACCTTCGTTATCGCCGCCGTCAAAGTCGTCTTGCCATGATCAACATGGCCGATCGTACCCACATTCACATGCGGCTTCGTGCGCTCAAACTTCTCTTTCGCCATGGTCGTTTTCTTCCTCACGGTCACTAAGTTCCGCCGCGGTGCGACGCACCGGACGGAGACGGCAGTAGAATTTCTCCGCGACCAGCCGCCGGGCTGGAGCGGGTGGCGGGAATCGAACCCGCATAACCAGCTTGGAAGGCTGGGGCTCTACCATTGAGCTACACCCGCAACGGCTTTTCGGCGCGGTGCGATCCGGACAGCGTTGGTGGAGGGGGTTGGATTCGAACCAACGTAGGCTAAGCCAACGGGTTTACAGCCCGTCCCCTTTAACCACTCGGGCACCCCTCCGCGACAAGACCTGCCTGGAGCCCGTCTCCCCGCGGAACCGGGTTCCCGGACAAAGCCATGTGGAAGTCTCTTGCCGGATGTCAACGCATCCAAACGCAAAACGAGCCGCAGAATCCGCCGCCATCGCACCCCGGCCGCCGTCCCTGCAGCTTGTTTGCGTTTCGGTCGCCGCTACTATGCGATTCCATGGCGAAAAGCAAGCACCCGCGCAGGCAAAAAACCCGGCCGCAACACGCCGTCGCACTGCCGCCGCGCGAGGGGCCGCGCCCGGACTCTCCGAAAGGTTCGTCCCGGGGTCTCCGGCAGCGTCCGCTTATGCTGTGGGGGATACACGCGGTCCGGGCGGCACTCGCCAACCCTGACCGATGCATTGCCGCCGGCTGGGCCACGCGTTCGGCGCAGGCGGAACTGGGCGGCGCCCCGGACCGTTCCTGGACAACGGTAACAACCGCGCAACTGGCCGCGCAACTGCCCGCCGACGCCGTTCATCAGGGCGTGGCGATCGAAGCCGATCCTTTACCCGAGGTTCCTCTCGGTTCCGTTCTTTCATCATCCGCGAAGCCCGGTCCGCTGGTCATACTCGATCAGGTGACGGACCCGCACAATGTCGGCGCCATCCTGCGTTCCTGCGCGGTGTTCGGCGCGGCGGCGCTCATCACCACCGATCGCCACGCGCCGCCGGAATCGGGCGCGCTGGCCAAGGCTGCGGCCGGCGCACTGGATGTCGTTCCCTGGGTGCGGGTGGGCAATCTGGCCCAGGCCTTGGCGGCAACGCGGGAGGCCGGCCGGTGGGTCGCCGGTCTGGACGGCGGCGCAGAGGAAACGATTGCCGGGGCGGGTCTTGCCGGAAGCAATTCAAAGACGGCTCTTGTACTCGGCGCGGAGGGAAAGGGGCTTCGGCGGTTGACTAAAGAAAACTGCGATGTTCTCGTCCGTATTCCCCTGCAGTATGCAAATAATGAAAAATGCGCTAACCTGATCGATAGCCTGAACGTCTCAAACGCTGCGGCGGTTGCTCTCTACGAATTTTGCCGCGACTGAACAGTTATTTTGCCGCAGTCGAAATCCTGCGATCATTGTCAGAAGCGACTGTGCGATCGGTCGGATCCATGCGGAAACTTTTTCTCATTCTGGCAATCTCGGTGGCCATAGCGATCCTGTACGGCGCCGACACGCGCGCTGCGCCGGAGAATTCCGGCGGCGGATTTCCTTTGACGGCCCATAGTCCTTGAACGGGCGAGAGACCGGCTCCGCCATGATCGTCGACTGGCACGTTCACTGGCTCCCGCTCGAACTGGCAGATGCGCTTCGGGCGCGCGCGCGGCCGCCGCGCATCGTCGGCGGTCCGGAAGGCGAGCGGATGGAAGTCTATCGCGAGGCGCTGCCGGTCGCGCCCGCCCTGATCGAGACCGGCCTTCGCCTCGCCTTCATGGAGAAACTCGGCGTGTCGCTGCAGGTCCTGTCGCTGCCCGGCCTTTTCGGGGTGGACAGCCTGCCGGCGGAGGAGTCCGCGCCGCTGGTGCGCCTGTTCAACGATGCCCTGGCCGGCCTGATGGCGGACCACCCGTCGCGGTTCTCCGGGTTGGCCGCCCTGCCGCTCGCCGACCCGGCAGCGACGATGGAAGAATTGGCGCGGGCGATGGCGCAGCCGGGCTTCGTCGGCGCGATCCTGCCCGCCGACGGCTTCCTGACCCGGCGCGACGCCGAGGCCTGGGCGCCGCTGCTCGAGGCGGCGAACGCGCACCGCGCCCACATCTTCATCCATCCCGGCCCGGTCCCGGGAGCGGACGCCGAACCGCCGGACTACGGCGACAACGCCAACCTGCGCCACATCGTGCTGGACGTGCAGGCCCGGCTGAGCGCCGTGACCGTTACCCTGACGCTGACCGATTTCCTCGACAGCTTCCCGGACCTCACCGTCCAGGTGGCCAATCTGGGCGGCTCCGTGCCGATGACCGTCGAGCGCATGGACCATGTCTCGGCGCGGCGCACGCCGGAGGCACCGCTGCCGTCGGACCGGATGGGCCGGATCTTCGTCGACACCTCCAGCTTCGGGCCGCGGGCGATTGCGCTGGCCGCCGCAACTTTCGGGGCCGGCCGGGTGCTGCTCGGCACCGACCATCCGATATTCGATACCGCGCGCACCCTCGGCGCCATCCACGCATCGGGACTGCCGGAAGCAGAAATCGCTGGCATTCTTGGCGGCAACGGCCGCGCCCTGCTCCGGCACTGAGACCGGGCCGGTAGCCCTTGCCCCGGCAGGCCGGTCTCGGCTAGCCATTCCCGGCACCGCATCGAGAAGAAAGGTTGCGCCATGAGCGGGAAATTGCAGGACCGGGTCGTCATCGTCGTCGGCGCCGGATCGGTCGGGCCGGGCTGGGGCAACGGCAAGGCGGCAGCTGTGCTCTACGCCCGCGCCGGGGCGAAGGTGCTGGCCGTCGATATCAACCCCGAAGCGGCGGCCGAAACGACTGGCATCATAGCCGGAGAAGGTGGCACGGCCGAGGCTTTCACGGCCGATGCGAGCCGGACCGACCAGGTCCAGGCGATGATCGACGCCTGCCTCGACCGGTTCGGCCGGATCGACGTGTTGCACAACAATGTCGGGATCGTCGCGCACATACCGACCGTCGAACTCAGCGATGCCGAATGGGACCGTTTCCACGACATCAACCTGAAAAGCATGTTCCTGACCTGCCGCGCCGTGCTGCCGGCGATGGAACGCAACGATTTCCGCACCGATGGCGACGGCCGCAAGCTCGGCCGGGGCGCCATCGTCAACGTCGCCTCGATCGCCGGCATCCGCTGGCTCGGCGTGCCCTATATCGCCTACGCAGTGACCAAGGGCGGGATCCTGCCGCTGACCCGGACGATCGCGGTGGAATATGCCGGCCGGGGCGTCCGCGCCAACGCCATCCTGCCGGGCCTGATGGATACGCCCATGGTCGTCGAGCCGCTCAAGGAGACCTACGGCGGCGGCAGTCTCGCCAAAATGGCAGAAGCCCGCAACGCCCTGTGCCCGACCGGCTATATGGGCGACGGCTGGGATGTCGGCCACGCCGCAGTGTTCCTCGCCAGCGATGACGCCCGCTACATCACCGGGGCCGAGCTGGTGGTCGACGGCGGTTTCACCGCCAGGGCCGCATAACGGAACGGACGCTCCGGAAGAGAGGCCGGAAGAGAGGCCGGGAAAGAAGGAAGAGCCGGCAAGGCGCCGTTGTTCTTTTTTTGTTCGACACTGGTATGGGCGTTGTCCTATAGTCCCGCCCCGGCTACGCGCCGGGTGTACGGGTATTGGGCCGGGCGGGCAGCGGCGCATGGGACGACTGAAGGACCGATCGATCAGGCGGACCGAGGAGGGCCGTCAGGCGGCGCGGCTGGGCGAAATCGCCGACGCCGGCCTGGCGATCTTTTGCTGGTGCAATCGCTGCGGCCACAACAGTTCGGTCGACAGCCGGATGCTGGCCGCCAAGGTCGGGCCGGCCCTGCCGGTGCCGGAGGTCGGCGCCCGCATGCGCTGCACCAACTGCCAGTCCAAGGACATCGCCACCCGGCCCGCCTGGCCTTCCCTCGGCCAGGTCGCCCGGCATGAAGGGCTGTGACGGTGAGACGGAGATACCGCGTCGGCGTCTACTCCCACTCGATGGTTCCCGGCGGCTTTGAGGTGACGTCGTAGACGACGCGGCTGATGCCGGGGACTTCGTTGACGATGCGGGTCGCGGTGCGGCTGAGGAAATCGTGGGAAAAGGCGTAGCTGTCCGCCGTCATGCCGTCGGTCGAGGTCACGGCGCGCAGGGCGCAGACCCAGTCGTAGGTCCGCTCGTCGCCCATGACGCCAACGGCGCGCACCGGCAGGAGCGCGGCGAAGGCCTGCCAGATCTCGTCGTAGAGGCCGGCGTCGCGGATTTCCTCCAGATAGATGGAGTCGGCGCGGCGCAGCAGGCCGGCCTTCTCGCGGGTGACCGCGCCCGGGATGCGAATGGCGAGGCCAGGACCGGGGAACGGATGGCGGCGGATGAAGGCTTCCGGCAGGCCGAGATCGCGGCCGAGCGCCCGGACCTCGTCTTTGAACAGGTCGCGCGCCGGCTCGACCAGATCCATGTTCATGCGTTCCGGCAGGCCACCGACATTGTGGTGCGACTTGATGGTGACGCTCGGCCCGCCAGTCGCAGAGATCGATTCGATGACGTCTGGGTAGAGCGTGCCCTGGGCCAGGAATTTCGCACCGCCGATGGCCTTCGCCTCTTCCTCGAACACGTCGATGAACAGGCCGCCGATGATCTTGCGCTTGCGCTCCGGATCGTCGACATCGGCGAGCGCGTCGAGGAAGCGGTCTGAGGCTTCGCGATGGACCAGGGGAATGTTGTAGTGGTTGCGGAACAGTTCGACGACCTGCTCCGCTTCACCCTCGCGCAGCAGGCCGTGGTCGACGAAAATACAGGTGAGCTGCTCGCCGACCGCCTCGTGCAGCAGCACGGCGACGACCGAGGAATCGACCCCGCCGGACAGGCCGCAGATGACCCGCCCGCGGCCGACCTGGGCGCGGATGCGTTCGATGGCCTGGTCGCGGAACGCCGCCATCGTCCAGTCGCCGGCGCAGCCTGCGATCCCGTGGGTGAAGTTCTTCAGGAGCCGGGCGCCTGAGGGCGTGTGGACGACTTCCGGATGGAACTGGACGCCGCAGAAGCGCCGGTCCTCGTCGGCAATCGCGGCGAAGGGCGCGCCCTCGCTCGTGGCGACGACCCGGAAGCCGTCGGGCAGCGAGACGACCCGGTCGCCGTGGCTCATCCAGACCTGATGGGTTTCGCCCGGGCGCCAGACGCCGTCGAACAGCCGGCAATCGGCCTCGACCCTGACCGTGGCCCGGCCGAACTCGCGATGGTCCGACGGTTCGACCGCACCGCCCAGGATATCGACCATGGTCTGCTCGCCATAGCAGATGCCGAGCACCGGCACGCCGAGGTCGAAAACGAGCGGCGGCGCGGCCGGCGTTCCCGCCGCCGCGACCGAAGCCGGCCCGCCGGACAGGATAATCGCCCGGGCTCCGAACTGCCGGATCGCGCTCTCGCCGATATCGAATGGATGGATTTCGGAATAGACGCCCGATTCCCGGACCCGCCGGGCAATCAACTGGGTGTATTGCGAGCCGAAATCGAGAATCAGGACACGGTCTGTCATGATAATGTCGGCGGCCCGCGCGAGGTGGGAGGTTGTCCGGCTTATATCAGCAGGCGGCCCGGCCCGGCCATGGGCCAAATCGGACCCGGCTCCCAACCCCTCAAACCGTCTCGAGGTCGGGCCAGACGTAGCTGACCTCCGCCAGGTCGGCGCCCCAAAGCCGTTCGGTGCGCTCGGCGGCGCGCACCCCGCCGGCCGCCTCGTAGAAGAAGCGCGACGGGTTGCCGGCCAGAACCCAGAGCGTCGCCCGACCGAACCCGCCGGCCCGCAGGCCGCGCAGCGCCGCGCTTAGCAGCGATCGGCCGATGCCCCGGTTCTGCCAGTCCTGATCGACATAGAGCAGATAGATTTCGCCGTCCGTTTTCTGCCCACCGCGAGCGCGCCCGGCGCTGCACAAGCCGACGACTCCGGCATCGGGTTCGCGCGCTACCAGAATGAACTGCCTGTTCGTCTGGCGGCCGATCCAGCCGGAAAACCGCGACTTGTGAACGGACTCCCGCATCGCCACGAGAACCCGGTCCGGCAGCAGGCCGGCATAGGCGGCCCGCCACGTCTCGACATAGACCCGGGCGAGCGGCTCCGCATCGCCGGGTTTCGCGCGGTCAATTCGAATTCCGCCGTCCGGGGTCACTGCCGCGTGCGCTCCAGGATCGCGACGAAGAAGCCGTCGGTCGAGGCGATATGGGGCAGGAGGCGCACATTGTTGCCGTCGATAACGCCCGGCGGCGGCGCCGAACCGAGAACCGCCGGCCAGACCTCGCCGGCCCTGACCGGCCGGAAGCCCGAATTGTCCTGCAAAAATCGGTCTGCAATCGCGTCGTTCTCGGCCGGAAAAATCGAACAGGTGACATAGGCCAGCCGGCCGCCGGGCGCGACCGAGGCGGCGGCAGCCGACAGGATCTCGAACTGGGCCGCCCGCAAGGCCGAATAGCGCGCCGGGTCGAGGCGCCACGGCGCTTCCGGCTGGCGGCGCCAGGATCCGCTGCCGCTGCACGGCGCATCGACGAGCACCCGGTCGAACGTCGCGGCCCCGACCGCCGTGCCGGGCTCGATTTTCCGACTCTCGACGATAGTCGCGCCTGCCCGCTGCGCGCGGCGGGCCAATGGTGCAAGGCGGCCCGCATCGGTGTCCGTCGCCAAGATCGTTCCTTCGTTCGCCATCGCCGCAGCGATCGCGAGGGCTTTGCCGCCACCGCCGGCGCAATAGTCGAGCACCCGCATGCCCGGTTCGGCCGCCACCAGCGCCGCGGCGATCTGGGAGCCTTCGTCCTGGCTCTCCAGCCAACCTTCGCGCACCGCCAGCAGTTGCGAGAGGTTTGCCCGATTGCCCAGCGCGATCCCGAGCGGGCTGTGGATGGTCGGATCGGCTGCGATCCCGGCTTCCTTCAGGGCCGCCAGACAGGCGTCTCGACCGGCTTTAAGGCCGTTGACCCGCAAGGTGGTCGGCGCTTCTTCGGCCAACGCCCGCCAGCCGGCGGAGCCGGCCTCTCCCAACACCGGTTCGGCCTCCGCGGCCAGCCAGGCCGGCATGTTGGCGGCGGCCCAGGGCGGCGCCTCTGCGGCTTCGCGGACCGCGCCTGCAAGCTGACGCTCCGGCCCGGTCAGGCAGGCGGGCGCATAGCCCGATCCGTCGAAGGCGCCCGCCATGTCCGGATCGGACCAGCCTGCCGCCCCGGCCAGCGTGGAAATCGCCAGATCCCGCCCTGACAGCCACTCCCGCCCGGCGGCCCACTGCGCCCGGCCCCGGAAGCGCAGCGCCTGCCACACCAGGCCGGTGACGGCCCGCCGGTCCTTCGAGCCGATATAGCGGCGCTTCCGGGTGTAGCCTGCGACGACCGCATCGGCCGGCGTCTGCTCCCGTCCCGGCGGCGGCGCCAGGATGGCGTCCAGTATCTCGATTGCCGCCTGTATGCGACCGCCCGGCGTCATGCCGCGTGCCTAGAGCCCGCGATAGTTCGGCGCTTCGCGGGTGATCGTGACGTCGTGAACGTGGCTTTCGCGCAGCCCGGCGCCGGTGATCCGCAGGAACCGGGCATTGCGCTGCAGGTCGGCGACGGTGCGGCTGCCGGTGTAGCCCATCGCCGCCTTGAGGCCGCCAACAAGCTGGTGCAGCACCGGCCCGAGCGGCCCCTTGTAGGGCACCTGCCCTTCGATGCCTTCGGGCACCAGTTTCAGGGATTCCGCCACCTCCTGCTGGAAATAGCGGTCGGCCGAGCCGCGCGCCATGGCGGCGACCGAGCCCATGCCGCGATAGCTCTTGTAGGACCGGCCCTGGTAGAGGAAGACCTCGCCCGGCGCCTCGTCGGTGCCGGCGAGCAGCGAGCCGATCATGGCGACCGAGGCGCCGGCTGCAATCGCCTTGGCCAGATCGCCGGAATACTTGATGCCGCCGTCGGCGATCGCCGGTACATCCGCCGCGGCGCACGCTTCGACGCATTCCATAATCGCGGTGAGCTGCGGCACGCCGACGCCCGCCACCATCCGGGTCGTGCAGATCGAACCCGGCCCGATCCCGACCTTCACGGCATCGGCGCCGGCGTCGATCAGCGCTTTGGCGCCGTCCGCCGTCGCGACATTGCCGGCGACGACCTGGGTGACGTTGCTCAGCCGGCGGACCCCCTCGACGGCCGCCAGGACGCCTTCGGAATGGCCGTGCGCTGTGTCGACGACCAGCACATCCACGCCGGCGTCGAGAAGGGCCTCGGCCCGTTCCAGCCCCGCGTCGCCGACGCCGGTTGCCGCCGCGACCCGCAGGCGGCCCTGCTCGTCCTTGCAGGCGTTGGGATGGCGCTCGGCCTTGTCGATATCCTTGACCGTGATCAGGCCCGTGCAGATGCCGTCCTCGTCCACCACCAGCAGTTTCTCGATCCGGTGCTTGTGCAACAGGCGCTTGGCCTCGGCCCGGTCGACCGATTCGGTGACGGTAACCAGGTCTTCGCTGGTCATCAGCTCGCGCACCGGCTGCTGCGGATTGTCGGCGAACCGGACGTCGCGGTGGGTGATGATCCCGGCCAGCCGGCCGTTGCCGCGCTCGACCACCGGAACGCCGGAAATCCGATGATGGTTCATCAGGTGCAGCACGTCGGCCAGGGTCTTGTCCGGCGTGACCGTGACCGGGTTCACCACCATGCCCGATTCGTATTTCTTGACCTTGCGGACTTCGCCGGCCTGGTCCGCCGGTTCCATATTCTTGTGCAGGACGCCGATGCCCCCGGCCTGGGCCATGGCGATGGCGAGCTTGTGCTCTGTGACCGTATCCATCGCGGCCGAGACGAGCGGAATGCCCAAACGGATCGACTGCGTGAGCCGGGTGCCGGTTTCGGTCTCCGCCGGCAGGACGGCCGAACGGCCCGGCTGCAGCAGAACATCGTCGAAGGTCAGCGCCTCGGGGATGGATGCGGAAGACGGGACGGCGGGGATGGACATACGGTTCGGACCTGCGCCCTGCGCGTTTGCGGAGAGCGGTTGCTGTGACGGGTGGCGGATGCCGATTGTCCGGCCCGTTTAACCACGTTCCCGCACCGACGCAAAGCGGCGCGCTATTCAGCGTCCTCCTGGTTGCCCGGCGCGGCCTGCACAAAGGCGTCCAGCGCGTTGCAGGCCTCGCCGATGCGCCGGATCGTCGGGAACCGGTCCATGTCCGCCTTGAACCGCGCGGCGTTGAACAACTGCGGCACCAGGAAGACGTCTGCCATCGTCGGCGTCTCGCCGTGGCAAAAGGTGCCGGTCGCGGGATGTCCGCTCAGCATGCGCTCGAGTCCGGCAAAGCCGAGCTCGATCCAGTGTTTCGCCCAGGCTGCGGCCGCCGCCTGGTCTTGACCCAGTTCGTTCTGCAGATATTGCAACACCCGCAGGTTGCCGATCGGGTGGATGTCGCAGCCGGGCACCGCCGCCATGGCGCGCACCCGCTGGCGGCCGAGCGGATCGGCGGGCAGCAGCGGCGGTTCCGGATACGTCTCTTCCAGCCATTCGAAGATCGCCGGCGACTGGACCAGCAGATCGCCGTCGTCCGTCTCCAGCGTCGGCACCTGGTGCTGCGGATTGATCCGGCCGTAGTCCTCGGCGTACTGGGCGCCGTCGCGCAGGTGGATCGAGACCTTGCGGTATTCCAGACCCTTCAGATTGAGTGCAATGCGCATCCGGTAAGCGGCGGACGAGCGATAGTAGCCGTAAAGGAGCAGCATGGCGGATGTCCCCGCGTTGGCCGGATGCCCGCGGGTGGCCGGGTTTCGGCCACCCGCGGCCCGTTCGGATGGAGCGCGGTCAGGCTGCCGTCTTCCGGAACACCTCCAGCAGGGCGTCCGGCTGGGCGTAGAACGGCGAATGGCTGCCGCCCATCCGGTGCACGACGGTCTTGCCGCCGATGCCGGAGCCGTCGACCAACTCGACCATTCTGTCCTGCGCCGCCGCCGGGATCGCCCGGTCCTCGGCCAGATGGACGTAATGGCGCGCGACTTTGCCGAATTTCGCCGGCGTGACCGGCGATTTCACGCCGATCGTCTGGGCGACCTCGTCGCAATGAAGCAGATTGGCGATCGCCGCGAAATGGCCATCGGTCACGTCGGCGTAGAACGCTTCCTTCGCCGCGGCGACATAGGCGGGATCGGACGACCTGGGATCGATCCGCAGCGCCCCGATCTTCTTCGGATCGCCCATCACCAGCGGCAGCACCTTGCCGGCCTTGAAGCTGGGATCGCCGAGCATCTCGCCCGGCGAAATGCCGCCGCGCAGCATGAAGGCGGTAAGATAGACGACGGAATGGACCAGATCGGGAACCGCCTCGGCGACGGCCGAGATCGTGTTGCCGCCCCAGGAATGGCCGACCAGCACCACCTTGCCGTCGCCGACGCCGGCCGCACTCTTCACCACGTCGACGACATGGGCGGTGCGCTGCGCCTGGGTGATCCCGGCAACCGGCGAGACTTCGGTGGCGAAGGCCTTCTTGTCGAGCGGGCGCTTCAGGAACGAGGCCGGAAACCGGGTGCGGGAGCCGGCGCCGGGCAGATCCACGGCGAAGGCGGCGTGACCGGCCTTGGCGAGCCGGATCGTCATCTCGTTCCAGGTCCAGGCGCCGTGCCAGGAGCCGTGCACCAGCACGAAGGCCGGCTTCGCCTTGCCGGCGGCCCGGGCCCCGGCGGACGCGAGCGCATAGACGCCGGCGCCCGCGGCGCCGGCTTTGAGGATATCGCGGCGGTTCATGGCGGATGCCTCCCTTGATAGTCCGAAGCCGGATTGTGCTGGCAGCGTTCCCGGATGGCAAGAACGCCGTTCCCCGCCGCCGGAATAAATCAGAACACCATTTCCATCGGCAGGCCGCGGGCGTCTTTCGGCGGATCGGCGGGCAACTGCCCGTGGCAGCCCAGCACGACCCGTGCGGCGGAGCGGCACAGAGCCAGAGCGTCGACGATATCGTCCCGAGCCGCGCCCGAGCCGCGCGCGCCGTCCAGCCATTCGAGGACCGTGGCGCGGTCGATGAAGCCGGCCAAAGCGTCCAGCCGTTCGGCCTCGCCTTCAGGCGTTTTCTTGTAGTGGGCCATCGGCCGTCCCGAAACGCCGGCAAACGCCAGTTCGGGATGGCCTTCGCGGAAGATTGGACTGCGCGACGGCGTGATCCAGTCATCGACCTCGCGGATTTTGGGCAGGATGTTCCACATCTGGCGGGTCAGTCCTTCGCCGTCGCGCTTGCCCCAGGCGTTGGCCGCTTCGTAGCTGGTCATGGCGAGTAACGGCCTGCGCACGCCGGTGAACACGCTGCTGCGCCGCTTGCCGAGCATCGCGCGCGCTTCCAGGTCGCAGGCCCGCCGACCGCTCTCCGGCAGGCCGATCGGGATGTCGATGACGATCATGTCCGTGGCCGGCAGGTCGTCCAGCGCCGTAACGACGAGCGGCGGCTCGAAGCGGCCCGCGCCGTCGCGCCGGACCATGACCCAGCCCGCCCTGCAACCGTCGATCCCGGCGACCGAGAGGCCCGGGCTCGGCAAACCGGACGAATCGGCGGGCTTCGCGCCGGCCGGCTCTTTCTCAACCATTGGCGCGATCCCCCTCTGCCGCCCCGCCGTTGCGCGGTATTCGGCGCTTGCCTATAAGCGCCCTGCCGCCCGCTCTTCCCCATCCGCATCATCCGAACGAGGGACACCCATGCCCGGTCCGCTGGAAGGCCTTCGCGTCTTCGACCTTACCCGCATCCTCGCCGGGCCGACCGCGACCCAGGTTCTGGCCGACCTCGGCGCCGACGTCATCAAGGTCGAGCGGCCCGGCACCGGCGACGACGTGCGCGGCTGGGGCCCGCCCTTCCTGAAGGACGCCGACGGCGAAGAACTGCTCAACGACAGCGTCTACTTCAACGCCGCGAACCGCAACAAGCGCTCGGTCACGATCAATCTGGCGACGCCTGAAGGTCAGGGGCTGGCCCGGCGCATGATCGCTCAATGCGATATCCTGTTCGAGAACTACAAGACCGGCGCGCTGGCGAAATACGGACTCGCCTACGACGACCTGAAGGACGAATTTCCCGGCCTGATCTATTGCTCGCTCACCGGCTTCGGCCATACGGGCCCGTACGCGCCGCGCAGCGGCATCGATCTGGTCATCCAGGCGACCGGCGGCATCATGTCGATCACCGGGCCGGAAACCCAGGAGCCGTGCAAGGTCGGCGTCGGCGTCGCCGACCTGATGTGCGGCCTCTATTGCAACGTCGGCATCCTGGCCGCGCTGCGCCACCGGGAGCGCACCGGCGAAGGCCAGCATCTCGATATGGCCCTGCTCGATTCGCAGGTTGCCTGGCTGGTCAACGAGGGTATGAACTATCTGCACACCGGCGAATCGCCCAGGGCCTGGGGCTCGGCCCACGTCTCGATCGTGCCCTATCAGGCCTTTCCGGCGTCGGACGGCAGCTTCATCCTGGCGGTCGGGACGGACCGGCAGTTCGTCGCCTTTGCCCAGTTCGCCGGCGCGCCGGAACTGGCCGAAGACCGGCGCTTTACGACCAACGCGCTCCGGGTGCGCAACCGGGCTCCTTGCGTCGAAGCGGTCTCGGCCCTGACCCGCCGGCATCCGCGCAGCCACTGGCTCGAAGGCCTGCCGCCGCTCGGCGTGCCGGTCGCGCCGGTCAACAGCATCGGCGAAACCTTCGAGGATCCGCAGGTCCGGTCCCGCGATATGGTCGTGGAGATTCCCCACAGCGCGACCGGCAAGCCCGAGCCCTATATCGCCAGCCCGCTCAAGATGTCGAAGACGCCGCCCGAATACACCCGCCCGGCGCCGACCGTCGGCGAACATACCGAAGAGGTGCTCGGGGAATTGCTCGATCTGGACGAAACGGCCGTCGCCGACCTGCGGCGCAAGGGCGTGGTCTGATCGTCGGCCGTCAGAGCTGGCGGTTGATCGCCGCGGTATCGGCGTCGGAAAGGCGTTCGCCTTCGAAAACGTAGCCGATCGCGGCTTTCGTCCCGCGCTTGTAGAAGCAGCTCGCCAGCTTCCGGGTGTTGTTCTGGATATAGGTCACCGTCACATCCACGACCCGCTGGCCGTCGATCGTCCGTTTTGCCTCGGCTGAGTCGTCAACAGAGAATTTTGCCTTGTTGGGACCGGTCCGGATCAGCACCCCGACGGCCTTTTCGCACTGCGCGACTTCCCTGGACGAAAAGACGCCGGTGGAAGCGCAGCCGCCGAGCAGCGCCGCGCCGAGCGCCGCAAGCAGGAGAAATTGTAGAACGCGCATTCGGAGCCTCAAACGGCAGCATACAGTCCAGGGAATATGCGGAACGGGCGGCGGATGCGCAATCCCGCGCTGCACGGGACGGTGGAAACTTCGACTCGTCAAGCCGTGCCGGTCCGGCTACCCGGCGCCTGCCAGCTCCACGAACCGCGCAGCGCCCAGCCCGCTTGCCGTCGCGGCGGCCTCCAATTCCGCCCAGGTCGTATCGTCGATCGCTATGCCGGACCGGCTGCGTTCGGCCTTGTGCAGGAGTTCCGGCTCGCCGGCGACGAGAACCGGCTCGTCCGGGTCGGCCGGCGGCGACGCCTTGACCCAATCGACGACGGCGGCGGCCTCCGCCAGGAACGGACCCCGGCCGGCCAGCCGCTCGGGATCGATGACAATGGTAAGCATATTGTTGCGGATGCCGGCGTCGCGGCCCCGCTCCGGCCGGATCGTCATGCCGCCGGTCAGGGCCGCACCCAGAAGTTCGGCCATGAGCGCAAGGCCGTAACCCTTGTGGTCGCCCATCGGCGTCATGGCGCCGCTTGCGAGGCTGAACATGACCGTGGGGTCGGTCGTCGGTTGGCCCTTGCTGTCAATCAGGAGGCCGTCTTCCATCCGGCGGCCCTCGTTCATGGCGACGCGGACCTTGCCGAGCGCCACCTTGCTGGTGGCGAAATCCAGGATGATGGCCGGCTTGTCTCCGGCGGCGGGGACAGAGATGCAGACCGGGTTTGTGAGGAACCGGGCGTCGGCGCCGCGGAAGGGCGCGACGGTCGCCGCATGGCCGCCGACATTGACGAACTGGATCGAGACCATCCCGGCGGCGGCGCAGACCTCGCCATAGGTGCCGACCCGGCCGATATGGTGCGCCAAGATCAGGCCGCTGATCGCGACGCCGGTTTGCCGCGCCCGCTCGACTGTAAGGCGGGTGATCTCCATCGCCGCGACCTGGCCGTGACCGCCGCCGGCGTCGGCCATCAGGAACGGCCCGTCGTCGCGCAGGATTTCAAGGGACCGGTTGAGGGCCAGCGTGCCGGCCTGCCAGTTGCGGACATAGAGCGGCATCATGCCGACGCCGTGGCTATCGTGGCCCTTGAGATTGGCCTCGACCAGGTGGTCCGCCACGGTTTCCGCCTCGCTTTCGCCGCTGCCCATCGCGGCGAGCATGGCCTTGACGGCGATTTTGAGGCTGGCGTGCGGCACGGTCGGCATGGCAGGACACTCGCGAAATTCCTGGAACAGGCGGCCGGCTGCAGCGCCGGTAGAATATATGGCCGGACTTTCCCGCATTTTGACGATTGCCGACATGCGCAAGGCGGCGCAGCGCCGGCTGCCCAGGACGATCTTCGATTTCGTCGACGGCGCGGCCGAAGACGAGCTGGGCAAGGCGCACAACACCGCTGCGCTCGACGCCGTCCGGGTGACGCCGAACTATCTGATCGATATCGGCAAGCGCAGCCAGAAGACGGAGCTGTTCGGGCAGACCTGGGACCGCCCGGTCGGAATCGCGCCGACCGGCATGAGCAACCTGCTGTGGCCGAACGCGGACCTGTGCCTGGCGCGCGCCGCCCTGGCGGCCAATACGCCCTATATCCTCAGCACCGCGGCGACCACCTCGATCGAGGATATCGGCGAGGCCACGGACGGCCGCTTCTGGTTCCAGCTCTACGCCCAGAGCGACCGGGAAACCAACCTGGACCTGATCCGGCGGGCGCGCGAGGCCGGCGCACAGGCGCTGGTGCTGACCGTCGATGCGCCCTACCCCGGCAAGCGCGAGCGCGACATGCGCAACGGCTTCGTCCTCCCGCTCAGGATGACGCCGAAAATGCTGCTCGACGGCGCCCGCCACCCGCGCTGGGCACTGCGCTTCCTGGCCAACCCGTTGCCGCGCCTCGCCACCATCGCCGCCTACGCCCCGGACAATGCCACCGCCGGGACGCTTGCGGCCTTCATGGCGGCGCGGATCTCGCAGACGCTGACCTGGGACGATCTCACCTGGATTCGCGACGTCTGGGAGAAGCCCTTCATCCTGAAGGGGCTGCAGTCCCCCGCCGACGCCGTCCGCGCGAAGGAGTTGGGGGTGAACGGCATCATCGTCTCGAACCATGGCGGGCGGCAGCTCGACGCCGCGCCGGCGCCGGTCAGCGTTTTGCCCGCGATCCGGGCCGCCGTCGGGCCGGAGATGGCCCTGATCCTGGACAGCGGCATCCGCCGCGGCTCCCATATCGGCCGGGCGCTGGCGCTCGGCGCCGACTTCACGCTGGTCGGCCGCGCGACGCTGTACGGCGTCGCCGCCGCCGGCCAGCCCGGCGCCGCCCGTTCACTCGACATCCTGCGCGACGAGTTCGACCGCTTCCAGGCCCAGACCGGCTGCCCGGACATAAGCGATGTCGGGAAGCTGGAGGCCGGCTTGCCGGCCGCGGCGTAACCGCCGGCCCGCTTCCGCACCCGGACAGGGCGCGCGGCGGGACATACCGATGTGTAATGATTTGTCATGATTTGTCATGAAATGTCATGATGTGTCGTGATTCGCGACGGTATCCTCCTCCTCTGCGCATTCGCGGCGACCTCAAGGGTGAGACAGACCGGTCTATATACAGTGTTTTTTTGCATTTGAGCCGCATTTCCGGCGCGGAATCCGCTGAAATCCGCCATTTCCGCTCCGGCGGCCGTGCACAAACGACGGTAAGATGTGCATAGTTTCCCAGATCGTCCGCCTCGGACGGCCGCACGGATGCGGCGGCGCGACCGCGGCGCCGGAAAGCCGGCCTTCGGCAGGCGTCATGAAATGTCATGATCTGTCATGTCTCTCCGTTTCCGGCCGCATTCCGGGCTTCGATGCGTCCCCCTCCCTTGGATTCCTCTGCGAAATTCCCGGGGAAGGTTTTGTCGGGAGCGGATCGGGTATTTTCCGGCAGCTTTGGGTATCGATCAGGGTGTTCGATCCAGCGCTGCCGGGCCGTGCGTCGGCGTATTTTGCGG
>Ga0209544_1000341_pt1 | contig 68479 bp, 59 predicted proteins | sample MesohylPK_FD_187297 | JGI IMG/M metagenome (GOLD analysis project Ga0209544, IMG submission 187297) | Host-associated microbial community of the marine sponge Aplysina aerophoba from Gulf of Piran - sponge mesohyl, lysed by proteinase K... | ecosystem: Host-associated > Porifera > Sponge >... | reverse complement strand
CTGATCAAGCGAGTGTCGTTCGGGATCACCAACTTCGACCACTACCGCACCCGCGTGCTGCTGTACGCCGGCAAACCCGACTGGAGCCTGCTCGACACCCTCACCCCACGCTAAAGCGCGAAGAGCCCGTAATGCCGTGAGCGAGGTCCGGGAGGTTGCGCTGCATTTCGTCACGCAACAATGCGACTGCCCTGCGAAAATTCGCCGTCAGGTCGTAGTCGAGTAGCGCATATTCGGGATCGACCACTCTGGAGTCGCCAGCCCGTATCTCAGTGATGCGTAGCGGTTCAAGCAGCGAACGGAATTGCTCAAGATCACCGCCGGGCTGCCAAATCGGAACTCGGTCGCGGAGTCCAACGGTCAAGACCGGGTCGTCGGTGGCGTAAACAGGGCGACTGCGCTCCCAGCGCGTGCCAGTCCACAGTGCCAACCGCCGCAGCTTCTCGCGCTCGACGATGTCTCCTCTCTCAAGGCGCTCGGCGAGCGTGCGCATCGTCTCTAGCAGTACAGCCTGCTCAATCCGATCTGGTTCGCGCCTGCGACGGTAAGTGATCTCCTTGATGACCGCTACACAGTCTTCCGCAGATGGCGTACTGATCTGCAGCGCGCGCCACAGAGCCCCGCACTCGCGTGCTGCTGGGGCGAATGATCGCCAACGACCGAAGACTGGCGGCCCTGCGAATATGCCCGAGCGATTGAACCATCCTTGATCTGTGCATACGAGACGGTTTCGATCGAACTCCCGACGTAGCTGATCTATGTTGAGGTCGGATTCGGTGGACCTGCCGCCGACGCTTCGTGCCAGCGCCCTATAGACAAGCTCTGCTCCATGTCGCACATCTGCGGAAGGGACGTCGTCCTGCTGCGATTCCCTACGAAGTTGCCGAAGTCGTGCGACAAGCTCAGATCTGCTCGGATCGCCCGAAGTGCCGAGTGCCGCTAGGGGCGCTCGATGAGCCGGGCTGTCAAGATCGGCATGCAAGAAGTCTGGCCAGTCTTCGCCGTCGAGCGCCACGGTGCCCGGTGTTCGAATCCGTAGCTCAGCTGGTTTGCGGGCTACGCCGCCTTTGTCATCAAGCCAAGCTATGTCCCCTGCCTGCGCAAGCCAGAAAGCAGGGATCTTCCCACTGAATTTCCAGCCCCAAGAATCGATTGCCGCGTCGACTTCGGCGTAGTCGCTCAGGCGAAGAGCCCATGCTCGGCCAAGGGCTGAAAGGAGTGCGCCGGCTCGTTCTCGCCGCCGGACTCCGCGGCGCTCTCGCGAGATATCGGTAATCACTGCAAGGAGATCAGGGCAGTCGTGGTCCTCGAGTGTGTAGGTAGCGGACCGTTCTTGCATCGCGGCAACTCGAGACTCCGGGCTCGTTGCCAACGACTTAGGGAGGCCCCGCCTCTCGTCGTTGGAATACACCTTTCTCAGCGACGGGTCGTTCAGCGACGGGTGCGGTCGTAACCGCGGCGCGGTCTCAGCACCGAGAAGTCGCAACAGGGTTCGTGCACCGATGCCTCCTCGCTTGTCCTCGCGGCGAAGAACCGTCCTGTAGCGACCGCTGAGCCACACGGGTCCCGGCGCAGTAGCTGCTGCGGCCGCGAAACTGTCGGTTCTCGTTTCAATCGCCCGCGGCAAGTACGCAATGGCTGGCAGATCAGCGCCTACTTGCTTGCGGCCTGCGTCATCAAACGTGTATGTCTCCAACCGGACCGCTCGGCCAATGCCTGGGCCAAGTTGTTCCTGAGTCTCCGGAGCGAGGCGCTCAAGAGCATTCCGGAGCGCACGCAATTGCTCATCGGTAAGCGGCGCATCGAGCGAGCCTCCGCGGCGCCCCGCCTTCGCTAGCCGGTGAAGCACCTCGCCGTCGTCTCCACCGGTGAGCAGCACTTCACACTCTCTCAGCCATGCAAGGACCTCAGGAGCGCCGTTGTTCGTCGCTAGATAATCCGGGTGGAGCAGCGTCGTCACACCGAGTTGCGCCGCTAGGAGTGATGACTCAGCTGAGACTGCCATCACCGAGTCGGCTGCTGGAGGCACTAACCGTCGTCCGTCGCGTGCAACCACGCAGGGAAGCTCCAATAGCCGCGCACCGAAGCCCTCATCGAGAGCGACAGCGACGAGGGCTATCGACGAGGCAACTGGCCGCTCCTCATCGCCGACCAAACGCAACGCCTGCTCGATGCCGACCTGTCTTGGGAGATCAGCTCCGTGATCTCGCCAATCGTCCAGCACCGAACGCCATCTCCCGGTCGGATCTCTGGCTTCAGCCGGCAGGGTGACGCTGAGTCCCGCCAATTCGGCGATCTCAGCTTCCTGCAGTATCCCCTCCAAGGGTTGCGCCTCAATCGCAAACCGTGACAGGTTCAGGGGCTGCTGGCCGCGCGCCCTAAGCGAGACTCGGGACGCGACTTTTCGCCTCGCATGTTCGAGAATGGCCTGCTCCAGCGCCAGAATCACAGGCGGCCGCTCTCTGCCTTCATTGTCATACGGCAGTGGCATCGACTGCCAAGCGATCTGAGGATCATGTTCGAACAAGTCGACAGCAGCCTTCGACCAAACTGCCGCAACGAGCCCTACGAGGGCCTCGTTCCATGGATTGTTGGCCAATTCGCTGCGGTTCGCCACGGGATCGAACTGTGCGTTCACAAAGTACGGCGAACTCGTCCGAACTGCAGGCAGGCCCACACAAATCTGGCCCGTTTCGGTGGGATTGTGTGGGAACGCCACAGAGATCGAGGTGGTCAATCCTGTCGCCTTGCCAGCGCGCTGGACACCACGCGGAGTCGGGACTTCCGCACCATAGGTGGTCCACAAGCGGCCATCTGATGTGCTGATGTGTTCACGCGAGATCGTTGGGAATTCCAGACTCGTTATTGAGTTGCCGCCGGAGTGTCTCTTGAGCTCGAGCTGAAGAGTTGTGCCGCCATTTGGATCCAGAAGGGCGACACGAGACACATTGCGAAGAAACAGCAAGGCAGAGTCGTCCCACTGGCTGAACCAATCTTCGAGCGACTGCGGTTCAATCGCGCCTTGTTGTAGCGGAATCCGTAGGGTGGTCCACCCACTCTCACAAAGGTGAGGAGGCAGGTCGGCCGCTCGCACCCAAGCCACCGTGGGGTCGCCGATCTTCACGTGATACGGGGCGCAATGCACTTCGAAGGAACGTGACAAGGCTCGGAGAGTCGACAGTCCGACGCCGAATCGGCCCGTGGCGATCGGGTCACCCGCCTTAGTGCCCAGCCACGGAATCGACATCGCGTGCACATCGCGCAGGCGTAACGCCGATCCATCGTGGCTCGCTAGCAGTTCGGCCGATCCCAGCATGAAGCGCACTTCGGAGGCTTTCACGTCGTCCGCGTTCTGAATGATCTCGGCAAGGCCCTGGAATCGGTCGCTCGAAAGCAAGCTTCCGCTGCTCCCGGCGTTTTCCAGAGCTTCTACGAGCGAACCGGGAGCGCCGTTCCACCGCTCACCCAAGCGCTCGATGGCCACTCGGGCTTCCTCGACGCCATCTGGCTCGAAAGAAGGGCTAGGAGATCCCGATTTCGAATTGAAAACCTGATCGGCAGCTTCCGTCGAGCGAGCGAATGGGCGATTGTCACCCGTCAGGTCGTATTGCATTACTTCGCTCCTCAAGTGTCACGAAACCAACTTCTTGGTCGGCGACTTTCGCAACGCCGAACGTACAGCTTGCCCACGTCGACATTCATGTCTTCATGTGATGTGGAGATCGTCGAGGTCAGAGCGAACCCCGGGGCACGATCCACTCGGTCGGCTGATCAGTTACCGCAGCAACCCGTTCGTAGTCGGCGTCGTAGTGAAGGACCGTCAGGCCGTTCAGCTCGGCGACTGCGGCGATCAACAAGTCCGGCAGTGCGACCCTGTGCTGACCGCGTCGCGCTAGCTGATGCTGCACTTCCAGCGCCCGCGAGGTGATCACCTCGGTGATCGGAAACGACGTCATGGCGCGACGTTCGGCTGCGATCGACTCGTAGTCCTGGAGTGAGCGAGCGCTGTACAGGACCTCAAGATCGACGATGGGACATGTCGCCACGTACCCGTCGACAATCAGGGGCGAGAGCCGGTTCGCAACCTCATCATGGTGCATGCGCGCCAGAGCGCTCTTGTCCGCCAGGAACAGCGGTCTCAGCGCCATGCAGCGGCCATCAAGCCTTCATCGGCAAGATCGGTGCCGTCAAGGTCCGCGAGACGGCGCACGTGCCTGAGGCGCAACTCTGCCTCCACGGTGTGCCGTAGCGCGGCATTCACGGTGTCCTTCATGGTGGCGGCTCCGGTCACCTGTCGCGCCTGTTCCAGCAGTGCGTCGTCGATGTCAATGAGCCGCTTCGTCACGAGCCGCAGTATATCCAGATCACCTTATTCATATATACGTCGTCGCGCTCGTGCGTCAGTAGCGGGCACGGGGGTGTGCTTGGCGGTAGACCTCGGTCAGCCGTTCCTGGGAGACGGCGGTGTAGCGCTGGGTGCTCGAGATGGAGGCGTGGCCCAGCAGCTCCTGCACGCTGCGGATGTCCGCGCCGCCGTCGAGCATGTGCGTGGCGCATGAATGGCGCAACACGTGGGTTGTCAGCACATCGGGACCGAGGCCGACACGGTCGCCGTGGCGGCGCACAATCAGCCAGACGCCCTGGCGGGTAATGCGGCGGCCGCGGGCATTCAGAAACAGCGCAGCGGCATCATCCCTCGTCCGCCAGGCAGGCGGCTCGACGGCGCCACGGCCGGCACCGCTCAACCATTCGCCCACCGCATCCGCGGCGTGACGCCCCACGGGCACGACACGCTCCTTGCCGCCCTTGCCCCACACCCGCATCAGCCGCTCGTCAAGGTCGACGTCGCCAAGCGAGAGCGCCACCAGCTCGCTGGCCCGCAGGCCCATGCCGTAGAGCACTTCGAGCATCGCCCGGTCGCGCCGCGCCAGCGGGCTGTCTCCCACCGGGGAGGCCAGCAGCTGAAGAACCTGATCCCGCCGCAACGCCCGGGGCAGTCCCGCCGGGGTGCGCGGCACGTCGAGTGCACCGGCTGGATCGGTTGGCGCCAGGTCCTCTGCCACGAGGAACCGGTAGAGGCCTCGCAAGCTGACTGCGGCCCGGGCCACCGTCGAGGGAGCTCGCCCGAGGTCGTCTCGCAGGAACGCCAAGTAGGCGGCGATGTCTGATGAGGCGGCATCGAGCAGGCCGCTGCCGCGCGCCTCCAGCCACACGGCGAAAGAATCGAGGTCGGCCCGGTACGACGCCACGGTTCGCGCCGCTCGGCCCCGCTCGTTTGACAACCAGCCCAGATAGTCCTCGGCTTCGAGGGCCAGTGCGCCGGCCACCCTCAGCCCATGGGGTCGTTGATCAGCGGCCCGGTTCCAGACGATGCCGGCAGCAGCTGCGGATTGCGTCCCTCGGCACGAGCCAGTGCGGCGCCCACCAAACCGCAGAACAGTGGGGCGGGGCGGTTCGGCCGGCTCTTGAACTCCGGGTGCGCCTGGGTGCCCACCCAGAACGCGTGACCGTCCAGCTCGATGAACTCCGCCAACCGCCCGTCGGGCGACAGCCCGCTGCACTGCAGGCCGCCTTCTTCCATCCGCTGGCGATAGGTGCTGTTCACCTCGTAGCGGTGCCGATGCCGCTCGTTGACCAGCGTGTCGCCGTACATGGCTGCCACACGGCTGCGGGGCGCCAGCCGGGCCACATAGGCACCGAGCCGCATCGTGCCGCCCTTGTCCTGGATGCCTCGCTGCGCATGCATGAGATCAATGACCGGGTGCAGCGTGTTGGCATCGAACTCGGTCGAGTTGGCACCCAGCAGGCCCAGCTCATTGCGGCAGAACTCGATGACCATGACCTGCAGTCCCAAGCACAGCCCCAAGCACGGGATGTCGTGCTCGCGCGAGTAGGCAGCCGCAGCGATCTTGCCTTCGATGCCGCGCGAGCCGAACCCTCCCGGGATCACCATCCCGTCGAGGTGTCGCAGCCTCCCCGCGGCGAGCAGGCCCTCAATCTCCTCGGAGTGAATCCACTCGATGTCGACCTCCACGCCGTGGTAGGAGGCCGCATGGCGGAGCGCCTCCACGACGGACAGGTAGGCATCGGGCAGGGTCACGTACTTGCCGATAATGCCGATGCGCACCTTCGCCTGGGGCGCTTTGATGCGTGCGAGCATCGCTTCCCACTCGGCCAGATCGGGCTCGACGTCTTCGAAACCGAGGATCCCGCACAGGAAACTGTCGAGTCCCTCGGCGCGCAGCACCATCGGGATCTCATAGAGGACCGACGAGTCTGGGGCGTTCACCACGCCAGCGAGCTCGACATCGCTGAGATTGGAGATCTTGTTGCGCAGGCCGTCCTCGATGGGACCCTCGCTGCGCAGCACGATGGCGTCGGGCTGCACGCCGCGACTGCGCAGCTCGGTGACCGAGTGCTGGGTGGGTTTGGTTTTCTGCTCACCCGACGGGCCGATGAACGGCACCAGCGTGACATGGACGTAGCAGATGTTCTGCCGGCCGACCTCGAGACGCATCTGACGGATCGCCTCCAGGAACGGCAGGATCTCGATGTCGCCGACCGTGCCGCCTACCTCGGTGATGACCACGTCTACGTCGCTGTTGGCCAGCTTGCGGATGCGCTCTTTGATCTCGTCGGTGATGTGCGGGATGACCTGCACCGTGCGGCCCAGGTATTCGCCCCGCCGCTCATCGGCGAGCACCTTCTGGTAGATCGAACCCGTCGTCGCATTCGAGTCGCGCGTCAGCGATACGTCGATGAACCGCTCGTAATGGCCGAGATCGAGATCGGTCTCGCCGCCGTCGTCGGTGACGAACACTTCGCCGTGCTCGTAGGGGTTGAGGGTGCCGGGGTCGACGTTGATGTAGGGGTCCAGCTTCTGCATGGTGACCCGCAAGCCGCGGGCAGCGAGCAGGCGACCGAGCGACGCTGCGGTGAGCCCTTTGCCGAGGGAGCTGGCAACTCCACCGGTGACGAAAATGTGCTTAGCCACGCAGTTGTCGGGGTGATCTCTGGAGCATGTGTCATCAAGCTACCGTCGCATCGGACCGTGTTGGCTGATCCCTGCGAGCGTCTGGCGACTGCTCACCGAGCCCGCTGGGATCGTCGTTCCGACAGGGCAACCAACCAGACGGGACAACATGAACGACACACCCGACGAATCAACCGGGGCGCCGGCAGACCTCTTGGTGCATGACGCCGCATTGGTGGCGACCTGTGACGACCAGCGCCGTGAGATCAGCGGCGGCTGGGTCGCCGTGACCGGCGGGTTCATCAGTGCCATCGGGGGTGCCGCCGATCCGCCTCCGGCGGCGAGGGAGCGCATCGACGCCAGAGGCTGCCTGGTGACGCCTGGGCTCATCAACACCCACCATCACATGTACCAGAACCTCACTCGCTCGTACGCGCCGGCACTTCGGGGCGGGCTGTTCGACTGGTTGACCACGCTGTACCCACTGTGGGCGCGGCTCGATGAGCACGGCGCGTATCTGTCCGCATGGGTGGGTCTCGCCGAGCTGGCGCTGGGCGGCTGCACCACCAGCACTGACCATCTGTATGTGCACCCGCGGGGTGCCGGCGACTTGATCGCAGCAGAGATCGGTGCGGCGACCGAGCTGGGCATGCGGTTCCATCCCACCCGCGGCTCGATGTCGCTGGGCGAATCAGACGGTGGGCTGCCCCCCGATGAGGTGTGCCAATCCCCCGAGGAGATCTTGGAGGATTCCGAGCGCCTCATTGCCGCCCATCACGACCGTTCGCCGAACGCGATGGTGCGGATCGCATTGGCGCCGTGCTCACCGTTCTCGGTCTCTACTGAGCTGATGACGGCCACCGCCGAGCTGGCTGAACGCCTCGACGTGCGGTTGCACACGCATCTCGCGGAAGATCCCGGCGAGGACGGGTTCTGCTTGGAAATGTTCGGCATGCGGCCGGTGGACTACTTCGAGCACTGCGGCTGGGGTTCAGATCGCTCGTGGATCGCGCACGGCGTGCAGCCCAACCCCGCCGAGATAGCGCGGCTGGGTTCCTGGGGCACCGGAGTGGCGCACTGCCCGAGTTCCAACCTGCTGCTCGGCGTGGGGCTGGCCCCGGTGCGCGAGCTGCGAGACGCCGGAGTTCCCGTCGGCCTCGGCGTGGACGGCTCGGCCAGTACCGATTCGGCATCGATGTGGACCGAAGCACGCAACGCCCTGCTCGTGGGGCGTCTGCGCGACGGCCAACGACACTTGAGCGCCGAGCAGGGCCTCGACAGCGGCAGGACCGGCGACGGCAACGACAACTCGGGACTGGCCGATTCCGTGTACTTCTCGGCCCGCGACGTCCTGGACGTCGCGACCCGTGGCAGTGCGGGCTGCCTTGGCCGGGCGGGCGAGATCGGCGAGCTGGCGGCCGGCGCGTGCGGCGACCTGGTCGTGTGGGAACTCAGCGGCCCAGCATTCGCCGGCGCGCTGTCGGATCCGATCGAGGCGTGGCTGCGGTGCGGACCGTTGTCGGCCCGCGACACGATCGTGGCCGGGCGCCCGGTCGTGTCCGGCGGCCAGATCGTTCACCCCAGCCTCGACGAGCGCCTGGCCGAGCACCGCTTGTGCGCCGCTGCCATGCAGCGGGCATGAGACCCAGCGCCGCTGCCATGCAGCGGGCATGACGGATGGAGACCTAACGACGGTACGGCGAGCCGAGCCGGTCCAGCCATCGCAGCGGCGGCACTGCGTCAATGACCTGACTGAACGACCAGCGTTCGCTCGCTAGGTTCAGCACGGCGATCCCTACGAGCACGACCCATTCGACTGATGCCGGGGACATCGCGACGGTGGCCAGCCCTAGGGCAGCACCGAGGGGATTGACGCCAGTGTCGCCCTGCATGTGCGTTTCCGCCAGTTCACTGCGCAGCAAGCCAACCGCAGCACCAACGGCCCCCGCTGCCCACAACGCCGGCGAATGCCAGGCGAATCCTCCGGTGCTGGCATCTGCGAATTGAAATCCCTGCGGCCAAGAGGGACCGAACACCGCAGCCGGCACGAGCCCGCACAGCCACCATGTCAACGCAGCCTTGGTCGCCCGACCCGGCGCTCGGTCGAGCAGATTCAGCAGGTTGGCACTGAGCGCTACGACAGCGGCCCCTCGCAGCCACGGAATCACGGTCCAGCTCTCGTGTGACCCGATCACGAGGTGCTCGAGCGATCGCATCACCGAGTACCCATCGCTCCATCGGGTGCTGCTCCACAGGGCGGCGACGTTGCCGAACAGCACCAATTGCACGCTGAGGAGCGCGGCTGCTGCGCCACCGACGGCTTTCTGCGCTCCGGTCGTGAGCCGACGCCGGCGCAGGCTGCCCAAGAAGTGCGCGACGAACCCGCCCGCATCACCGCCGCCTCGGGTGTCGTCCCGGTATCCCAGCAATCCGAATGCCACCAGGGCCAACGCGGTTGCCACCGCACCGGTGGCGCTGGCCGCCGGGGGCGTACGGAGCGCGTCGATGGACACCAGTTCCAGTGGAGCCGGGCCTTCGAGTGCCTCGGCTGACGATGGATCCATCGGAACGGAGACGTAGGCGAACCAGCCCGTCGCGCGGTGTGCCAAGGCCGCCACGGCGCTTGCGCCGGCGACGCCGATCGCGACCACGAGCAGCCCCGAGGTCGCAACGATCCGCTCGCCGCGGTAGTTGACCCCCATCCAGCGCTCTCGTCGCATCGGGGATCTCACCAGACGCCACAGCATCGCCGTCACGACCGCCGAGCCGGCGAGGATCAATACCAACGAAGCCGCAGTCCGAAGAGCGACGTCGGCCGGCGCAGTCACTGGATGCGGGTGTTGCGGCAACGCATGTGGACTACGACTCGCTCGTCGGCCGGCGACCCTGTCCCTCCGGCAGGATCCGCAACCGCCGAAGCGAACGCCACGGCCGCAGGTCCCGGATGGAACGAGGCGGCCGGACCTGCCGTGCTCGCTGCCATGATTGGCGTGCCGTGCGACCCAGCAGTCGCCGGCGGTCGCGCAGCGGCCCCGGTCGCGCCGTCGAGACGACACGGCTCAGCACTGATGCGATCAGGTAGTAGATCAACTGAGGACCGCCGACGCGGGGCAGCGCGGCGAGATATACGTGGCGGCCGATTCGTGCCCGATGCGCGAAGCCGCTGAGGTCACGCCCGGTTTGGCGATGCGTGAATCCGACTTCTACCTCACGGATGGATGCTCCGCGGTTGGCCGCATCCAGAGTCAGGCCGATCTCGAGACCGAATCCGGGGGCGAGATGCAGCGACCGCAGCAGCGACCCTCGCACGGCGCGCTGACCCGACAGAGGCGCTGCGAGCGACATTCCCGTCTCGGAACGCAGGACGCGCGCCGCGAAGCGCTTGACGAACCCGAATCCGCCCCCACGCTCAGGTGAACCGAGCACGGCGATCGTCATGTCCGCCATTCCGAGCGCAACCGGCTGCAGCAGATCGCCGGCCAGCGCGGCGGAATCGCCCAGATCGGCATCGATGAGCAAGTAGGCATCGGGCGCGCCAGACGCGGCAATGCCGGCGGTGATCGCCGCTCCCTTGCCGCGATTGCGCGCGAGCTCGACGACTCGCGCTCCTGCGGCAGCGGCAGCGGCGGCGGTGCGGTCTCGGGACCCGTCGTCGACCACGATGACGTCGAGCACATCGGGCACGGTCGCCAACGCGGTCACCGTGGCGCCAACGGTGTCCGCCCGGTTGAAGGCGGGCACGATGGCCACGGCATGGGTCATGACGGGCCCAATCCATGGTTGAGGTCCGCTCCGGAGAAGTGGCTGACAGCAGGCAGCCGCTCCAGTGCGACCAGCAGCGCCAGATCGCCTGAGAAGGACGTGACCTCGTCGACAGTCGAGTAGCCCTGCGCGAGCACCGGGTCGGAACGGACCCGCTCCAGCACGGCGCCGTAGCCGACGCCTGCTGAGCCGGGTGCCCGAACCTCGACGATGACGCCGGTGCCGGCGTGCCCATCATCGACGATGGCGGCCAGCAGGTCGAAGACAAAGTCTTGGTTCAACCCGGCAGCCCCCTCATCGGTCACCACCACGAGTCGCAAGTGCTCCCCGCCGAGCCGGTGCAGTGCCACCGCGCCGGTGCCGTCGTGAGTGACCAGTTCGAGGTCGCGCAGCAAGGTGAGCGCCGTGCGCGTCTGCGGGACCGATGAGAACCCGCGAGAGAAGCCGTCGAGCGCCGCTGAGTCGGTAATCGCGTCGACATCAGAGCCGAGGGCTCGGCTGGAACCGGCCTCGGTCGGCCGAAAGAGCGCTTGGGGCACCAAGAAGCGCAACGCCCGCTGTATGGCGTTGCGGCTATCGCCGGCCAGCGAGAATGCCTCAGCGATGCTCTCGCGTACCGCTGAATCGTCCAGACGCAGGTCATCGCTGAGCCACAGCACCCCGCCTTGCCTCGTATCGGTTGCCTCAAGTCGTGTGCGGATGGCCGCAACCGCGTCACGGTTAGTGGACTCCGGTGCGACGATGAGCGTGGTCGTGCCGCTCAATCGCCCTTGCGGCAGGTATGGCCGCACGAGATCCTCCACCTCAAACCGCACGGACGCCGCGGCTTCGACGCTCGCGAGCGCCGCATCACGTTCGGCCTCAGCTTCGCCGAGAGCCCCCTCAGCCGACGCTTGCCGTTCGATTGCCGACTCGGTGTCAGCCTGTAGCTGGTCCACGCGTGACTCGAGATTGCTCACCAGCACCGAGTCCACAAACGTCGAGCCCAGTGCCAAGCCGATCGCCAGGGCCAGGAACACTGCGGCAATGGAAACGATGTGATAGCGGAGGTTGATCATTCGCCTGACCGGCCTAGAGGCCCATGTTGATCCACAGCGTGCGCAGCAGTAAACGGCCCGGCTCGGTCACCGCAGCGATGACGCCGATGGTGACCAGCGCGGAGACGATGAGCATCGCCATGTCGCGTTTGCGCACCTGCGTGCGATACAGGCGGCTCACGCCCTTTGCATCCACCAGTGCTGAGGACACCTGCATCCTGGTCAGGAAGGTCGACGCCATGCCTCGACGGCCCTTGTCGAAGAAGTCGACCATCGACGTGTGCGATCCGACCTCGACAATCTGCTCGGCCCTCCGCTCGAACGCGAGCCGTAACGCCACGTCCTCGCTGGTGCCCGGCGCAGCGATGACGTCGTAGCTGAGTCCTGCATCCTCGAGCCGCTTCGCTCCTGGCGCGCCCCCTTCGGGATATGCGTGCACGATGAGCTGTGCCCCGCAGGTCAACGCTCTGGGCGAGACCGAATCGAAGTCGCCGATGATGATGTGAGGCACTAGCCCGGCTTCCAGCAGCGCATCGGCACCGCCGTCCACCCCGATCACGACGGGCCGCATGTCCGACATGTAGCCCGAGCGACGCAGCGCTGCCAGATCCTCGCGATAGTCGATGCCGCGCACCACGACCAGCACGTGACGGCGCCGCAGTTCATGGCGCAGCGGCGGGATCTCCAGTTCGTCGGTGAGAACCTGCGGCTCCTTCTCGAGGTACTCAAGCGTGTTGCGGGCGAAGCTGCCGAGCTCGCTGCGCACCGCGATGCGCGCCGATTCCAGCACCTGCTCGAAGTGTTCGGCATCGCGGCGATATCCGGTCCCCACCACTTGGTCATCTCGCAGCACCTCATCGCCTGCGATGGCAACTTCCTCGCCGTCACGGAGCGATGCGAACGCCTCCTCACCGATGTCTTCCAGCACCGGCACTCCTGCCTGCGCGAGCGTGAGCCCGCCCAGCGCTGGGTACCGCCCGGTCATCGTCGGCGCTGCATTGACCACGGCGATCGCACCTGCCGCCAAGAGCCCGTCGGCGGCGACCCGATCGAGATCGGCGTGGTGAATCACTGCAATCTCTCCCCGCTCCAAACGCCGCACCAAGTTCTTGGTGCGGCGATCCACACGACACCTTGCTGCGAATTCGACATAGCCGCTGCCCTCGCTGCGGCGCACGCGCTGGCGTCCCCACAATGAACGCGAGCGGGACATGGTCACCCTGGCGAGCCCCCGCGCTCGGGGGGTAGATCGGTCTCGGCGACGTGCGTCGAGTCGGGAGCCACAGCAGCGAGCCGCGCCGGATCCCGCGCTGCTCGGCCCGCTGCGGCGACCTCCAGCAACTCGGTCGCGTGCTGGCGGCCGCTGGCCCACGCCGGCTGACCAGCGAGCATTCGTGCGAGTTCGCTGACGCGATCCTGCCCCGCCACGGCAACGAGGTCTGAGGCCACCGCGTCGCCGTCGTCGGTCTTTCGGACGGCGACTTGGGAATGCGCGAAAGCTGCAACCTGCGGGAGGTGGGTGACCACCAGTACTTGGTGGTGCTCGGCAAGGTTGGCGAGCGCCTGGCCAACCGCCAGCGCCGTCTCGCCGCCGATGCCGGCGTCGACCTCGTCGAACACCAGCGTCGGGGGACCAGCGGTGAGCACCAGTCGCAGTGCCAGCATCACACGCGCCAGCTCGCCGCCGGAGGCCACCTTCGACAGGGGTCCGGGCGCAACTCCCCGGTTCGCACTGAATGCCAGCTCGACGTTGTCGCTCGGCCCTTCGCCGCTGACGTTGACCTGCAGCGTGCCCGCTGCCAGCGCCAGCGACGCCAGGTGCTCGCTGGCTGCGGCAGCGAGTCCGGGTGCAGCGGCGCGACGAGCCGCGGCCACCGCGTGAGCCTCGGCTTCGACACGCCGCTGGGCGGCAACGATGCCTTCTTCCAGCTCAGCTGCGAGCTCGGCGTGCCGCTCAAGCTGGGAGAGGCGTTCCGCCGCTCGGGCGCCGAACGACGCCACCTCGGCAAGCGTGTCGCCGTACTTGCGAGTCAGCTCACGCAGCAGTTGGTGCCGGGCACGGACGTCGGCCAGCGCCTGCGGATCGTCCTCGATCGTCTCGAGCACACTGCGCAGCTGCGCGACGGTGTCGTCCAGTTCGGCGGCCACAGCGGCGAGTCGGTCGCTCACGGGGGCGAACGCCTTGCGAGAGGCAAGCAAGGCCGCCGCTGAACCGAGCCGGTCGATCGCCCCGTCGTCGCCGGAGAGTTCCTGGCGAGCGCCATGACCGTCCGCGAGGTGCGATGCGGCATCGGCCAGCAGGTCCTCACGCTCGGTGATCCGCTCCAGCTCGCAGGGGTCATCCAGCCGTGCCGCAGTGATCTCGTCGACCTGATACCGCAGGAGATCGATCTCCTGCGCCCTGGCCCGCGCGTCGCCTCCGAGCGCGGCCAGGTTCTCCCTCAACACCCGCAGCTCCTCACGCGCTGCCGCCAGCGGGCGCAGATCGATGCCGCCCCAGCGATCCAGTGCCTCACGCTGGGTGCGTGCCCGCAGCAACGACTGGTGCTGGTGCTGCCCGTGAAGGTCGACGAGGTCGGTTCCCAGCTCCGCGAGCTCCGGCGCCGACGCCATCGCGCCGTCGAGGTAGGCGCGGCTGCGGCCGGTTGCGGGGATTATGCGGCGCAGCACGCGCTCGCTGCCGTCGGGGCTTACGAACCTGCCCTCAACGATTGCTTCAGCAGCGCCGGCACGCACCATCGCAGGATCGGCTCGCCCCCCCATCAGCAGCTGCACCGCCTGCACCACAAGCGTCTTGCCGGCGCCCGTCTCGCCGGTCAGCGCCGTCATGCCATCACCGAGCACCAGGTCGGCCCCCGTGATGACGCCGAGATTGCGCACCGACAGTTCGGCGAGCATCAGCGATCCTTCAGGCCGAACTTGTGCTTGAGCACACGATGGAAACTGTCGCCGCCGGCGGTGACGAAGCGGGCCTCGTAGGGAGCGCGCGTCACCACGAGTTCGTCGCCTGTGTGCAGCATCGTGGCCGAGCGGCCGTCCACGGCGGCAAGCGCCGGCCGTTCGCTGATCACCCGAACGCCGATTTCCGTGTCCGGCGGCAGCAGCAACGAACGGTCGAACAGCATGTGCGGCGCGACCGGCGTGACCTGCAGCGACGAATGCGTCGGCGCAACGACCGCACCGCCCGCAGAGAGGCTGTAGGCCGTGGAACCGGTCGGCGTCGAGACGATGAGGCCGTCTGCCGCATAGGTCGCGAACACATCGCCGTCGAGCCACACCTCCAGCCGGACAGTGTGACCTGGATCGCGCTTCTCGAGCACGACCTCATTCAGTCCTGTCCACCCATCGGTGTCTTCGGTGTCTCGTGGATCTCGATCATGATTGCCCCCGTCGTCGCGACTGTCGGCCGCAGCCCTGCGCACTCGTGCGCTCACCATCATCCGCTCCGAGACCCCCAAGGCCCCTGCGAGCGCCGCAGCGACCGTTTCGGTGAGCTCTCCCGGCTCAAATTCGGTCAGGTAGCCGAGGTGGCCGACATTGACCCCGAGCACCGGGACGCCTGCGGCCGCGACGAGATCGAACGAGCGCAACATGGTGCCATCGCCGCCCACGCTGACGGCAAGGTCCCAAACGGAGCCGGTCAGCTCGCCGGCCCCAAGATCGGGGCGACCGATCGCCGTCGCCTCCACGCGGCCCATCTCGACGGTGTGACCCTCGCTTTCGAGCCAGTCCACGAGACGCGTCGACGCCGCCAGCGCCTCAGCCCGCTCGGCATGGGCGATCACCAGCACGCCGCTCATGCCGACGCCTCCCCGACGGTGGGGATGCCGCTGGCTCCTGCTGCGGCAGCGGGGGGCGGCGCCTCGATGGCGATCTCGATGGCGATCTCGATGGCGGCCTCCAGGTCAAACGTCCGGGGCTCAGCATCGTCCGTCGCGCTGCATGCGCCTTCCACAACGCGCCGGCAGTGCAAGAAGAACTCGGCGTTGCCTGCGGCGCCTCGCAATGGCGAGGCGGCGACGCCACACGGTGCGAGACCGTTGACCGAGGCGCTGGCTGCCACGTCGCTGAGCACCCTGCGCCAGACTTCGGGGTCGCGCACCACGCCCTTGCCCCGCGAGGCCTCCCTCCGGCCGGCCTCGAACTGCGGTTTCACCAGTAGCACGGCGTTGGCGCCCGGCGCCGCGCACGCCGCCAGGTTCGGCATCACTGTCTCGAGCGAGATGAACGACAGGTCAGCGGTCACGATGTCTGCGACGCCGCCGATGTCGGCGGGCCCGACATGGCGCACGTTGCAGCGTTCCCGCACGATCACGCGCGGATCGTCTCGCAGACGAGCGTCCAGTTGACCCCAGCCGACATCGACGGCAACGACCTGCGCGGCCCTGCGCTGCAGCAGGCAGTCCACGAACCCGCCCGTCGAGGAACCGGCATCGACGACGCGTCGCCCCGCTACGGCAATTCCGAATGTGTCCAGCGCAGCGTCAATCTTGTCCCCGCCGCGCGACACGAATCTCGGCGGCTCGCCGCTGAGGTGAACTGGCTCGCCAGCCGCCACCATTCTGGACGGCTTGTGCGCGACGGATCCCCCGACCAGAACGCGACCGCCCGAGATGAGTGCCTGTGCTGCGGTCCGCGACGGCGCCATGCAACGGCGTACCAGCTCGTTGTCGAGGCGTCGTCGAGCGACGTTCATGCAGCCGAAAGTACCAGCGCGCCCGCGGCGCGCCGCAGTGATTTCCGCGCGAGGTAAGAGCCGGTCAGACGTACCAAGTGCCGCGTGAACGCAGCAGCTGCGAAATGTCGGCCGGACCTTGTTTTTCCTGGGCCGCAGCCAGCTGTCGCGTGGAGGCCATTGCGTACTCGCTGCGTCGCACAGCGCGGAACACACCAACCGGCGTCGGCTCGAATGGTCCTCGTGCCAGACGAGCCAGCATGAACGCTGTCGAGGGATCGTGCTTCGATTCGTCGTGCATGAGCAATTCGTCGGTGCCCACCTCGGCGGTGTGCACGACTCGGGCGCAGCCTGACTCGTCGATGACGCCGAACTCGCCGTCGGCCCCGAATTGGATGGGTTCGCCATTCTTCAGCGGGATCAGGTTGGCATCGCGGTTCTGCTTCTTGGTCACCCCTTCGAACGCGCCGTCATTGAAGACGTTGCAGTTCTGGAACACCTCCACGAATGCGGCGCCGTCATGTTCGTGCGCGCGTCGGAACGTCTCCATCATGTGCTGGCGGTCCATGTCATGGGTCCGGGCCACAAAGGACGCCTCGGCGCCGAGTGCTACCGCCAGCGGATTGAACGGGGCGTCCAGCGAACCCATCGGCGAGCTCTTGGTGACCTTGCCGATCTCACTGGTGGGGCTGAACTGGCCCTTGGTGAGGCCGTAAATCTGATTGTTGAACAGGAGCACCTTGATCTTGACATTCCGACGCAATGCGTGGATGAGGTGATTGCCACCGATCGACAGCATGTCGCCGTCGCCGCCGATGACCCACACGTCGAGATCCGGCCGGGCCATCGCCAAGCCGGTGGCGATCGCCGGCGCGCGGCCATGGATGCCGTGCACGCCGTATGAGTTCATGTAGTACGGGAACCGAGCGGCACAACCGATGCCCGAAACGAACACCGTGTTGTGCGGTTCAGTGCCGAGGCTGGGCATCAACATCCGCATCGCCGTCAGAATGGAATAGTCGCCGCAGCCCGGGCACCAACGAACCTCCTGGTCCGAGGCCCAGTCTCCGGGCTGTGTGGTCGGCGTTATCGAGGTGTCTGTCATCGTGGAGTTTGCCTCTGTCTGTGTTGGCTGGTCTCGTTCGTTACGGGTGAGTTGGGGCTCAGTTGCTGCCCGACAGCTCTTCGAGGCGCTTGCGGACCGCAGCGGTCACCTCTCCGGTGGTGAAGGGCACGCCGTCGATCTTGCCAAAGTGCTCGACATCGATTAGGTATCTCGCCCGCACCAGATCGCTCAGCTGTCCCTTGTTCATCTCGGGACACACGACGGCCCGGTAGCGCCGCAGCACGTCGCCGAGGTTTGCGGGCAGTGGATTGAGGTGGCGAAGGTGTACGTGGGCCACCTCAAAGCCGTCATCGCGCAGCCGTCCCGCGGCCGCGTCGATGGCGCCCCACGTGGAGCCCCAGCCCAACATGACGAGATCGGCATCGACATCGCCGGCAACCTCGACATCGGGTACGTCGACCCCGTCGATCTTGGCCTGCCGCACGTCCACCATCAACTGGTGATTCTCCGGGTCGTAGGAGATGTTGCCGGTGCCGTCCTCTTTCTCGATACCGCCGACGCGGTGCATCAGTCCGGGCGTGCCGGGAATGGCCCACGGGCGGGCCAGAGATTCGGGATCGCGCAGATAGGGCAGGTAGATGCCGTCGCCGTCTTCGTTGGTGCCGTTGAATTCGGTCGCAAACTCGACGCCGATGTCGGGCAGGCTGTCGACGTCGGGAAGCAGCCAAGGTTCGGAGCTGTTCGCCAGGTAACCGTCGGACAGCACGATGACGGGCGTCCGGTACTTCAATGCGATGCGCGACGCCTCGATGGCGATGTCGAAACAGTCGGCTGGGCTGCGGGGCGCCACCACCGGCAGCGGCGATTCAGAGTGCCGCCCGTACATGGCCATCATCAGGTCGGCTTGCTCAGGCTTCGTGGGCAAGCCCGTCGACGGTCCGCCACGCTGGATGTCGAGCACCACCATCGGCAGCTCAAGGCTCACCGCAAGGCTGAGCGTCTCGCCTTTCAGCGCCAATCCCGGCCCCGATGTGGAGGTGAAGGCCAGCGCCCCGCCGAACGCCGCTCCCACGGCTGATGCTGCTGCGGCGATCTCGTCTTCAGCCTGGAACGTCCGCACGCCGAAGTTCTTCTTCAACGACATCTCGTGAAGGATGTCGGAAGCCGGCGTGATGGGATACGAGCCGAGGAAGACCGGCAGGCGTGCGAGCTGGCCCGCAACGACACAGCCCCAGGCCAGCGCGGTGTTCCCGTTCACGTTGGTGTACTCGCCGGGCGCCAGCGGGGCCGGCTTCACCTCGTAATGGGCTTCGAAGATCTCGGCCGTCTCGCCGAAGTTGTAGCCCGCCTTGAACGCCGCCGTGTTGGCATTGATGACCTGCTCGCGGCCCCGGAATTTGGTGTTGATGAACTCGAACGTCGGCTCGACCGGCCGGGTGTACATCCACGAGATCAGGCCGAGAGCGAAGAAGTTCTTGGATCGCTCCGCGTCGCGTGGCTTGACCCCGTGCTCGGCCACAGCGTCGCGGGTGATCTGGCTCATCGGCACCGGGTAGGCGCGGTAATCGTCCAGCGTGCCGTCGTCGAGCGGATTGGACGAGTAGCCGGCCTTCTCGAGATTGCGTTCGTTGAAGGCGTCTGTGTTCAGGATCAGCGCGCCGCCCTGGGTGAGGTTGTGCAGCTGCGCCTTCAGTGCCGCCGGGTTCATCGCCACGAGCACCGTCGGGGCATCGCCCGGCGTGGTGATGTCGAAATCGGAGATGCGTACCTGGAACGCCGAGACGCCGGCGAGCGTCCCCTGGGGGGCGCGGATCTCGGCGGGGAACTCCGGCAGCGTGGACAGGTCGTTGCCGAGCGCGGCGGAGATGCTCGTGAATTGGTCACCGGTGAGCTGCATGCCGTCGCCGGAGTCACCGGCGAAGCGAATGATGACCTCATCGATCTCCTGCAGCGGCAGTTCGCGCGATGCGGTATCGGTCACTGTTGTCTCCTAGAGAAGGGGCTCCTGGGGGCAATTGCGGTCGCTCCAAGCGACCACGCTAGTCGCGGCCGTATCGGTACGGCCGGGTCTCCTCATCGATCAGGCGATGGTCACCGCCTGGTCCAAGTAGACGTCTTGGATGGCTCCGAGCAGTTCAACGCCTTCGGCCATGGGTCGCTGGAACGCCTTGCGGCCCGAGATCAATCCGACGCCGCCACCGCGCTTGTTGACGACTGCGGTCTTGACGGCTTCGGCCAAGTCGGTGGACCCTGAACTGGCACCACCGGAATTGATGAGACCCACACGTCCCATGTAGCAATTCGCCACCTGCCAGCGGCACAGGTCGACCGGGTGATCGGTCGTCAGCCGGTCGTACACCGCGGCGTGGGTCTTGCCGAAGCCGGGCACCGAGACAAACGCACCGTTGTTCTCGGGCAGCTTCTGCTTGATGATGTCGGCCTCGATCGTCACACCAATGTGGTTGGCCTGTGCGGTGGCATCGGCGGAAACATGATGGTCGACGCCGCCAGCCTCGCCGGACAGGTCGATCGCCGGATTGCGCAGGTAGCACCACAGCACGGTGAACATGCCGAGGCCATGCGCTTCTTCGAATGCGTCGGCGACCTCAGTAATCTGGCGACCGCTCTCGGCCGAGCCGAAGTAGATGGTCGCCCCGACACCGGCGGCGCCGAGTTCGTGCGCCCGCTGGACCGAGCCGAACATGATCTGGTCGTACTTGGAGGGGTACGTCAGCAGTTCATTGTGGTTGATCTTGACGATGAACGGGATGCGGTGGGCGTAACGGCGGGATACCGCTCCCAGGACGCCGAAGGTTGTGGCCACGGCGTTGCAGCCACCCTCGACCGCCAGCTCCACGATGGAGGCCGGGTCGAAGAAGATCGGGTTCGGCGCGAAGGATGCGGCACCTGAGTGCTCGATCCCCTGGTCCACCGGCAGAATCGAGACGTATCCGGTGCCGCCGAGCCGACCGTTGTCGAACAGCGACTGGAGGCTCCGCATGACCTGCGTCGAGCGGTCGGTGCCGGCGACTACATCGGTCACGAAGTCTGGCCCGGGCAGGGTGAGCAGGTCCCGCTCGATGCCCTCGCATGTGTGGTCAAGCAGATAGGAGGCCTGCTCGCCGAGCAGGCGCTCGATGTCGGTCGTCATGTCGGTCGCTTGCCTCGCGCGATCTGGCGGCACCGGTATGGGGGGGACCGGAACCGGGGGTCGGTACCGGGTGAGGCGCTCGCCGAATGGCGGGCTCACTCTATCTGCGCAGCCGTGGCCCGAGCGGCCCGTGAAACCCATCGCATGAGACCTGCGCACACGACCAGGCAGCGCAGCGGGCGCGAAGCGCTGCCCTCAGCCGTCACCGGTGCCGAGCGCCGCCAGCCGGTCGTGAACGTCCACAAAACCGGGCTCGACATCTGCGACCCTGGCGAACCCGCGCCGGGCACGCTGTAAGTCGCCGACCCTGTCGTACAGATCGGCGAGGGCGTACCACAGCCTGAGGTGATGCTCGCCAGGACGCTTTGGACGCAACGGGCCCGCTTCGAGCAGGCGAATGGCGTCGCGCGGCCGACCCTCGTCGGCCAGAGCACCGGCCGCGACGATGCGTCCTTCCGTCATCGTCTGGGCATCTGGGTCGGCATGCCTCAGCCGGTCCCACACCTCGTGAACGTCATTGAGGCGGCCCAGCGCCCGATAACAGTCCGCCAGCACCGGCAGTTGGTCGACAGAGCGGGTGAGCGTCTCGTAGTGCTCGAGCCGGTGAGACGCAGCCGTCCAGCGGCCGAGGCGGTACAGCGTGAGGCCGTACAGCTCTTGCACCTCCGCTACGGCGGCATATCTCGATGCCAGCGGTCGCAATATGGACAGCGCGTCTCCGAACCGCTCTGCCAAGAAGTCCTCGCCCGCGTCACGCAGGCGCCGGGCCAGCCGCTCCTGCTCGGAGCTCGGCATACCTCGCACCGATGCGGGGTCCAGCTGGGGCAACTCCAGGCGCACGGTCGGACGTCGGCGGCGCTGAGCGGGAGCGGCCGACGGCTCAGCACGCTGAGGTCCCTGCGGCGGCTCAGGTCGGCGATTCTGGCGCTCGGGCACTTTGGCCGCGTAAGCGTCGCCCCGGTCGGCGCCAGGGATCGGTCTGAGCACTGCGGCACCCTTGCGGGCCACGCCGCCCCAATCGGTGCGGCGAGCCGCCTGCTCTGCAACCTCGTCAATCGGCTTGTCGCGGCGGCGCGCAGGACTCGATCGATCCTGCGGCGCTCGGGGGCCCTCACCTCGCCCTCGTCGACGATCACCGCCGGCGGGTCCATTTCGACGGCGACCGGATTGATCTCGATTGCGGGGCGGCTGCCGTCGATCGCGATCGCTGTCAGGACGCCGTTTCGGGCCTTTGCGAGGTGGCCGCCGATTCTCTGACACCCTTCGAGGCTAGGTCCCAGACGCGAAGAACCCCCGCCGCTTACACGACGGGGGTTCGGGTTCCGGCAGCGACCTACTCTCCCAGGGGAATTGCCCCCAAGTACCATCGGCGCTGGCAGGCTTAACTTCCGTGTTCGGAATGGGAACGGGTGTGGCCCTGCCGCCATAACCACCGGAGATCAGGTGCGTGCGGTCGTGCCGCACGCAGACTCCAGGCACTGCAAAGCGATGCACGCTGCGCACGGACGTGCCGTGCGCTTCCTCGAGGCTGAGTATCGATACCAAGCCCTCGGCCGATTAGTACCGGTCTGCTGAACGCATTGCTGCGCTTACACATCCGGCCTATCAACGTGGTTATCTGCCACGGGCCTTACCTGGTTGTACCAGTGGGAGATCTCATCTTGGAACAGGCTTCGCGCTTAGATGCTTTCAGCGCTTATCCCTTCCGCAGGTCGCCAACCAGCCGTGCTCCTGGCGGAACAACTGGCACACGAGAGCTGCGTCCATCCGGGTCCTCTCGTACTACGGACAGCTTTCCTCAAATCTCCTACAGCTACAGAGGATAGGGACCGAACTGTCTCACGACGTTCTAAACCCAGCTCGCGTACCGCTTTAATGGGCGAACAGCCCAACCCTTGGGACCTGCTTCAGCCCCAGGATGCGATGAGCCGACATCGAGGTGCCAAACCTTCCCGTCGATATGGACTCTTGGGGAAGATGAGCCTGTTATCCCCGGGGTACCTTTTATCCGTTGAGCAACGACGCTTCCACACGCAATCGCTGGATCACTATGCCCTGCTTTCGCACCTGCTCGACCTGTATGTCTCACAGTCAAGCTCCCTTGTGCCATTGCACTCGACGACTGATTGCCAACCAGTCTGAGGGAACCTTTGGGCGCCTCCGTTACCATTTGGGAGGCGACCGCCCCAGTCAAACTACCCGCCTGGCACTGTTCCCGAACCCGATCAGGGTCCTAGGTTAGAGTTCCGACATGAGCAGGGTCGTATTTCAAGGTTGACTCCACGCATGCTGGCGCACACGCTTCCTAGTCTCCGACCTATCCTACACAACACGTGCCACAACCCAATACCAAGTTATAGTAAAGGTCCACGGGGTCTTTCCGTCCTTCTGTAGCTAACGAGCATCTTTACTCGTACTTCAATTTCGCCGGGTCTGTGGTTGAGACAGTGGGAAAGTCGTTACGCCATTCGTGCAGGTCGGAACTTACCCGACAAGGAATTTCGCTACCTTAGGACCGTTATAGTTACGGCCGCCGTTTACCGGGGCTTAGGTTCACAGCTTCGCTCCGAAGAGCTAACCGTTCCCCGTAACCTTCCGGCACCGGGCAGGCGTCACAGCGTATACATGGTCTTACGACTTCGCACGCTGCTGTGTTTTTAGTAAACAGTCGCTTTCCCCTATTTTGTGCCACCCTTTCAGGCTCAGACAGCAAGTGTCGTCACCATCTTAGGGTCATCCTTCTCCCGAAGTTACGGATGCAATTTGCCGAGTTCCTTAACCACAGTTCTCCCGTTCGCCTGAGTATGCTCTACCTGCCTACCTGTGTTGGTTTAGGTACGGGCACCACGTGAACTCGCTAGAGGCTTTTCTAGGCAGCATGGAATCAGTGACTTCGCCTGTAGCGGCTCGGCATCGCGTCTCAGACTTCATGGGGCCCGGACTTACCTAGTCCCCGTCCTACTCGCTTACCCCAGGTCTACCATCGCCTGGGTTCACCTATCCTCCTGCGTCCCCTCATTGCTGTCCTCCACTCGGTGGGTCGGTTCGCCCTCCCCGAAGGGAGGACAGCCCCTTAGCAACCGTGCTTCAGACTGGGCGCGCACGTGGTGGTACCGGAATATCAACCGGTTGTGCATCGACTACGCCTCTCGGCCTCGCCTTAGCTCCCGACTAACCCTGGGAGGACCAGCCTTCCCCAGGAACCCTTGGGCTTACGGCGGAGGGGATTCGCACCCCTCTCTCGCTACTCATGCCAGCATTCTCACTCGGACCCGCTCCACCGGCGCTCACGCTCCGGCTTCGCTGCAGGCACGACGCTCCCCTACCCCTCGAACTCACCCGTAGGCGAATTCAAAGACGCGGCTTCGGCGGTGTATTTAGCCCCGTTACATTATCCGCGCAGGACCACTCGACCAGTGAGCTGTTACGCACTCTTTCAAGGGTGGCTGCTTCTAAGCCAACCTCCTGGCTGTCTGGGCAATCCCACATCGTTTGCCACTTAATACACACTTAGGGGCCTTAGCCGGCGTTCTGGGCTGTTTCCCTCTCGTCCAACGAAGCTCATCCCCCGTGGACTCACTGCCGCACTCTGGAGCCATGGCATTCGGAGTTTGACTGGGGTCGGTAAGCTTGTGGGCCCCCTAGCCCAATCAGTGCTCTACCTCCATGGCTGAACGTGCGACGCTGCACCAAAATGCATTTCGGGGAGAACCAGATATCACCGTGTTTGATTGGCCTTTCACCCCTATCCACAGGTCATCCGCCCAGTTTTCAACCTAGGTCGGTTCGGGCCTCCACGGAGTCTTACCTCCGCTTCACCCTGCCCATGGATAGATCACACGGCTTCGGGTCTACAGCATGCGACTGTGCGCCCTATTCGGACTCGCTTTCGCTCCGGCTTCCCATCGCTGGTTAACCTTGCCACACACCGTAACTCGCTGGCTCATTCTTCAAAAGGCACGCTGTCGCGCTTGGGCACAAGTGCCCAGTAGCGCTTCAACTGCTTGTAAACCAATGGTTGCAGGTACTATTTCACTCCCCTCCCGGGGTACTTTTCACCTTTCCCTCACGGTACTAGTTCGCTATCGGTCGCCGACACATATTTAGCCTTACGAGGTGGTCCTCGCAGATTCACGCCGGCCTTCACGGAACCGGCGCTACTCGGGAGCAATCCCAGGAGGCAAACAGATTTCGCGTACGGGGCTGTCACCCTCTGCGGCCCGCCTTTCCTGTACGGTTCCGCTATCTGTTTGCTTTGTAACTCCTTGACCGATCTGGTGCTCGGTCGGGGATGTCCCACGACACCGATCCGGCAACGCCACCAGGCTTTACCACCGGACTCGGTTTAGGCTCTTCCCATTTCGCTCGCCGCTACTCCGGGAATCGCAGTTGCTTTCTTTTCCTCAGGGTACTGAGATGTTTCAATTCCCCTCGTTCCCTCTACCTGCCCTATAGATTCAGGCAGGAGTGACACCCGATAAAAGGTGCCGGGTTTCCCCATTCGGATATCCACGGATCAAAGCCTATTCGGCGGCTCCCCGTGGCTTATCGCAGCCTATCACGTCCTTCATCGGTGTTCGGCGCCAAGGCATTCACCATTGGCTCTTCGTAGCTTGGTATATCGATACTCAGTCTCGAAGAATCAAATCCTCTCTGCTCAATCACAGAGAGTCTTGATGCTCGTGCATCGCTATGCAGTTATCAAAGAGCTGCGGCGTCAGAGCGCGACACAGCGCTCCTTGGCAGCAGAACAGAGGACGAGCTGACTGGTATCAGACAGCACCAGTGCTCCAACTGGGAATCTCCGTCTGAGGCATGAGACCACTGTTGGTCTCTGTCTCGGAGGTGACTCCTTAGAAAGGAGGTGATCCAGCCGCACCTTCCGGTACGGCTACCTTGTTACGACTTCACCCCAATCGCTAACCCCACCTTCGACAGCTCCCCCCCTTGCGGGTTGGGCCACTGGCTTCGGGTGTTGCCAACTTTCGTGGTGTGACGGGCGGTGTGTACAAGGCCCGGGAACGTATTCACCCCGGCGTTGCTGATCCGGGATTACTAGCGACTCCGGCTTCATGGAGTCGAGTTGCAGACTCCAATCCGAACTGAGACCGGCTTTATGGGATTCGCTTGACCTCACGGTTTCGCAGCCCTTTGTACCGGCCATTGTAGCATGTTTGCAGCCCTGGGCATAAGGGGCATGATGACTTGACGTCGTCCCCACCTTCCTCCGACTTGTCGCCGGCAGTCTCCCACGAGTCCCCGCCATTACGCGCTGGCAACATAGGACAAGGGTTGCGCTCGTTGCGGGACTTAACCCAACATCTCACGACACGAGCTGACGACAGCCATGCACCACCTGTGATGGGACCATAAGGAAACCGCATCTCTGCGGCTGTCCCCAACATGTCAAACCCAGGTAAGGTTCTTCGCGTTGCCTCGAATTAAGCAACATGCTCCGCCGCTTGTGCGGGCCCCCGTCAATTCCTTTGAGTTTTAGCCTTGCGGCCGTACTCCCCAGGCGGGGCACTTAATGCGTTAGCTACGGCACGGATCCCGTTGGATGGGACCCACACCTAGTGCCCAACGTTTACGGCGTGGACTACCAGGGTATCTAATCCTGTTTGCTCCCCACGCTTTCGCTCCTCAGCGTCAGTACCGGCCCAGAGTGCTGCCTTCGCTATCGGTATTCCTCCTGATATCTGCGCATTTCACCGCTACACCAGGAATTCTACACTCCCCTACCGGACTCTAGTCATGGCAGTATCGAGTGGCGTCTCAGAGTTGAGCCCTGAGTTTTCACACCCGACTTACCAAACCGCCTACGAGCCCTTTACGCCCAATGAATCCGGACAACGCTTGCGCCCTACGTATTACCGCGGCTGCTGGCACGTAGTTGGCCGGCGCTTCTTCTGCAGGTACCGTCAATTTCGTCCCTGCTGAAAGGGGTTTACGACCCGAAGGCCTTCTTCCCCCACGCGGCGTCGCTGCGTCAGGCTTTCGCCCATTGCGCAATATTCCCTCCTGCTGCCTCCCGTAGGAGTCTGGGCCGTGTCTCAGTCCCAGTGTGGCTGATCGTCCTCTCAGACCAGCTACCCGTCGATGCCTTGGTGAGCCGTTACCTCACCAACAAGCTGATAGGCCGCGAGACCCTCCCGGAGCACCGGAGCGTTTCCTGAACGCACCATGAGGTGCAGGCAGGATATCGGGTATTAATCCAGGTTTCCCTGGGCTATTCCCATCTCCGGGGTAGGTTTCTCACGTGTTACTCACCCGTTCGCCACTTTCCCATTGAGACCGAAGTCTCGGGTTCGTTCGACTTGCATGGATGAAGCGCGCCGCCAGCGTTCGTCCTGAGCCAGGATCAAACTCTCCATCGAGATCTAGCCCGCAATGTCGTGCGGCTGAGCCGCACTTCACTACTGGCACGATCGAAGAGCCCCTGCCACGATCCGGAGAGAAATCCCCCCGTCCTGCGGCAGCTGACTGGAATTGGTGCACCGTCGCACGTCGGCCTGCACGAGGCAAGCTTGATGAGACGGCACGAACAAGTTGGTCCCCGGTCTGGGTAGACCGTGGACCGGCTGTGTGGTTCGACCGGCGGCTGGAATCCAGCAGCCAATCGCCCGCACTGGCGTTTTCGTCCTCTGTTCTGTTGTCAAGGAGCGCTGCTGAGGCGATTCCGCCGGCAGCTGACACTCGATCGGCGTCTACCGCTGCTCTCTGCGAAAGAGTGCTTCGGGCGACGCCGCCGGAGGTGTCGAACCCCTCTGAACCGCAATACGGCCCGCGAGGGGGAGGCATGAGAATACAGGCGGCAGCCTGCCTCCGCAACCACCGCGGCCAGCGGATATCGGCTGTGGACCGCGACCTCAGGGTGCGGTCGCCACGTGCCAGCGCTTCTTTCCCCGCCGCAGCAGCACATATCGGCCATACAGCAGGTCATTCGCTCCCACGAGACGGTCGGGATCGCTGGTGCGATCACCATTGAGGTACACACTGCCCTCCGCCAGCGCTCGGCGCGCTTCGCTGCGGCTCTGCGCCAGCTCCGCGTCGACCAGCACGTCCACGATGGACGCACCGAGCTCCCGCAGCGGGCCAGACGGCACCTCCTCGGCTACGAACGCGAGCGCAGGTGCCGGCACCTCGCGCACCGACGCCGTTCCGCCGAACAGCACCTCGCTGGCACCCGCAGCAGCCGTGGCGGCGGCATCTCCGTGCACGACGCGTGTGATCTCACCTGCGAGACGCCGCTGGCCGGCGCGGCGGCCCGGATCGGCCTCGTGCTCTGCGGCGATCTCGCGTACGTCATCCATGCCGAGAAACGTGAGCTGGGCGAGCAGCTTCGCGACATCGACATCGTCCACGCCGATCCACGCCTGGTAGAAGCGGTAGGGGCTCATGGTGTCAGCGCTGAGCCACAGCGTCTCACCACCTGCGGTCTTGCCGTACTTCGTGCCGTCGCTGCGCGCGAGCAACGGCCACGTCAGTGCATGGGCGGGACGTCCCAGCCGGCGCCGGATCAAGTCGATGCCGAGCACGATGTTGCCCCACTGGTCCGAGCCGCCGACCTGCAGCTCGCATTCGACGTTCTCCGCGAGCCACAAGTAGTCGTAGGCCTGCAGCAGCATGTAGCTGAACTCGGTGTAGGACAGGCCGTCGCCCTCGTCGAGACGGTTGCGGACCGACTCCTTGCCGACCATCTGCTGCACCGTGACGTGCTTGCCGACGTCTCGCAGGAAGTCGAGAACGCCGACTCCGACCGTCCATGCGCGGTTGTCGAGCAGTCTGGCCGCGTACGGGCCGTCGTCGAAGTCGAGGAATTGCCGGAGCTGGGGAACGATCCCTTCGAGGTTGTGGGCCAGCGCGTCGTCATCAAGCAGGTTTCGCTCGGTTGAGCGTCCGCTGGGATCGCCGACCATGCCGGTGGCGCCCCCGGCGAGGGCAATCGGGCGGTGCCCGCCCAGTTGCAGCCGCCGCAGCGTGAGCAGACCCATGAGGTTGCCCACGTGAAGACTGGCGGCAGTGGGATCGAAACCGCAATAGACCGTGATCGGGTCGCTCTCCAAGCGCTGCGCAAGCACCTGGCGGTCGGTCGTCTGATGGATCAGCCCACGTGCCTCGAGATCCGCCAGAACGTCCACGCCGCCAGTCTGCCCGACAAGCCGCGCCGGACGGTCACCGATTTGCCCCGAGGTCAGCCGCGCGGCGTCCAGCGGAAGTAGCGCACGGTGACCAGCGCCCCGCCCAGACCCCAGACGCCGAGGATCAGCCAGCGCCCTACCGGCCATGGAACTCCCTCGACGAACGGGTCGAACGTGCGACCCAGCGCGAGAGCCAGGTGCTTGATGGGGAAGATGTCGCCGATGAGCGTCATCCAGCGCGGTGCTCCCTCCGACGGGATGAACACGTCGGAGACGAAGTACAGCGGCAGCACGCACATGTTGGTGATCGCGGGCGCGGCCTGCTCGCTGGGGCAGATGCACGTGATCGCAAGGCCCAGCGCCGAGAACGCAGCGGCGCCCACGACGAGAGTGATGAACAGGCTCGGCAACGCACCCGGCTGGACGTCGACGCCGTATCCGAGCCAACCGATGCCGATCACGAGCGCTGTCATCACCGCGGTCAGGACCAGCGACGCGGCAACCTGCCCGCCGACATAGACCCATGGCGGCAGCGGCGTCGCCCGCATGGCCTTGAGCACGCCGCTCTCTCGCCGGATCACCGTGACGATGGCCGCATTCATGAAGTTCGCGGAGACCAGTGCCAGCGCCAGGATTCCGGGGACATACAACGTTGCGACACGCGCCCCGGTTGAGCTGACGACCTCGTTGCCGAAGATCGAGGTGAATATCACCAGGAAGATGAGCGGCAGGATCACCGTGAAGAAGGTGGCTGCGGGACTGCGCCGGAAGCCCAGCAAGTTGAACGACGCCTCGCTGCGAAGCTGGCGCAGAACCCTCACGGAATGTCTCCGGTGAACTCGCCTCCCGTGAACTCGCCTGCGGTGGACTCGCCTGCGGTGGATTCGTCTCCTGTCAGCGCCAGATAGGTGTCCTCGAGGGTCGGCGGCCGGACCGCAAGCGAGTCCAATCGTGTGCCGGCCCCTCCGGCTGCCGCGAGCAGCTCTCGCACCACGGCGTCGACGTCTTGAGTGGCGATGGTGGGCCGAGCGGGCGGCACCGCTCGGGCGTCCGGTGATTCTGCCGGCGCGCAGGATTCGTCGGCGCCGAGCAGATCCCTCAACTGGCGGGGCAGCAGATCACTGCTCAACTCTGCAGCATCCCAGCTGATCTGCGACGGCATCGCTGCATGCGCCGCTAGTTCGGCGGCAGTGCCATTGGCCACGATTCGGCCCCGCGAGATCACCACGATCCGGTCTGCCAGAACGTCGGCCTCATCCATGTAGTGGGTAGTCAGCATCACGGTCACGCCCAGCGCTCGCAGGCCACCGATGGTCTGCCACGCCTCGCGGCGAGCAGCAGGGTCGAAACCGGTCGTCGGCTCGTCCAGGAATACGAGCTCGGGATCGCCCACGAGGGCGAGCGCCACGGCCAGTCGCTGTTGCTGCCCTCCCGACAAGCGGCGGGTTCGGGTTCCGGCGGCCTCGCAGAGCCCCACGAGCTCCAGCACTTCAGCGGTTGCCCGGGGCGACCGGTAGTAGGCCGACCACATCGTCAAGATCTCCGACGAGGTGAAGTCGCCCTCGTGCTTGGCGCCCTGCAGGACAACGCCGATGCGCTCCTTCCAGGCGGACGTGGCCTGCGCAGGATCGACACCCAGCACCCGCACGTCTCCCGACGTTCGGGTGCGCAGACCTTCGAGAATCTCGACGGTGGTGGTCTTGCCCGCACCGTTGGGACCCAGAAAGGCCACGACCTCTCCGGTTGCGACCGACAGGTCGACGCCGGCCACGGCCTCGTTGTCGCCGTAGCGCTTGTGCAGCCCGGAGACCTCGATGGCGAGATCGGCTCCCCCGCTCACCCCGGGTGCCCGCCGATCGCTGCACTGCTGGGATCACTGGCGAGTCCGTCCGCAGGATCTTCGACGTAGCGCTCGGGATGGACGATCTGCGGCCGGACCGCGGCTGCATATAGCAGGACGCCGAGCGGTCCGCTGTAGATGATCAGCAGGACCCAGCGCCAGCGACGCTTGCCGGCGGCGGCAAACCGACCTCGGCCGAGCCGCAGGATGTCGACGATTCCACCGGCCATGATCAGCGCTGCGACGGCGACGGCGACGATCAGCACGGTGCCCGCTCCACCCGCTCACGCTACCCGTGCTTAGAGGCTGAGCCGATCGGCGAAGCCGTGGCCCGAGCGGCCCGTGAGCGACAGCGAACAAGAGCGGGAAACAACTGGTGCGACAGCCGCAAGGTTCACCTATCCGCGCATCTTCTTGGGTGTCCGCCTACCGCTGGCGAGTGCGGTCATCCCCCCAGCGAAGCCACCGCGTCGGCGATGTAGAACCCGGCGCCGGCGACGCCCGCGATGACCAGACCGATTCCCGCGGTCCAGAAGGTCCCGTTGAACAGCATCCGGCCGCCGACAGCCAGGACCACGGTGATCGCGATCACCCCCAGCACGGGGCCCGGCAGGTAGGTGACCGCTATCCAGCCCGCCACCAAGCCACACAGCAGCAGGACGACGTTCTCGACCGCCGCCAGCACCTCGCGCACAGCTTCACCGTACGTTCCGGCACTGGCCGCGCACGGCAGCCGTGCGGGACGACAGCACTATTCGTCGCGCCCTGGGCCGACGGTGCGGGCGAGATCGAAGCCGTAGTGCGCCAGCCGGCGCGTGCTGGCATCGAGACCCAGCCCAGGGTCGGTGAGTTCACGACGCGAGATCCACCTCAGGCCTTCGGACTCGTGGTTGCCGCTGGGCGTCGCATGCTGCGGAGCGCGGACCAAGAAGCGCACGTCGAAGTGGAGGTGGTCGGGTTCAGTGCGCCGGCGATTGACGAACAAGTGAACGTCAACGTCGATCGGATCGGTCCAGACCTCCAGGCCGTCGATGCCGGTCTCCTCCGTCGCCTCGCGCAGCGCGACGCTCGCCAGAGCACCCTCTCCATCAGCGTGTCCGCCCGGCTGCAGCCAGCGACCGATCTTGCGGTGCAGCAGCACTAGCCCCCTCGTTGCGTCGTGATTCACGACCCAAGCAGATGCGGTCAGGTGCCCGACCTCGCACGTTCGATGCAGCGCATCGGGGTGCCGGGCGGCGAAGTCGATTAATCGCCGGCGGTGGATGGATTGCGTGCGGTCGCGGGGGACAAACGCACGCACCGTCGCGGCTGCGGCGCCAAGGTCATCAGGCAATGCCCCGATGTCGGTCTGGCGGGCGAACCCCAAGCGCACCGTCGAATCCGGTGCCGAGCACAGCCTCATCGCCGGCTCACATGCGGGTTGCCGTCGACGTACCAGCGCCACCGCAAGTCGGTCCCACGGCTGATGCCGATGCGGGTCGTGTTCACCAGGCCATCGGGCAGCCAGCCGTCGTCCACAATGGCGAGGCCGTCGCCCGTCGTCAGGTCGCAGCCATCGTGGGTGCCGTCGACAGCGAGCGCCTCGGTCAGCTTGGCCGGGCCGGAGCACAAGTCCTCACAGCCGATTGATCGGCCCGAACGGCTCCGGTGGGCCGTCATGGCCTCGACACCGCGTGCCGGCTCGAGTGCGCGCAACAGGACGGCATCGCCCACCCCAGCGGGCCCACACACGGCGTTCGCACACCAGTGCAAGCCGTAGATGAGGTACACGTAGAGCCGCCCTGGCGGCCCGAACATGGAAGCGTTGCGAGCGGTCGGGCCGCTGCGCGAGTGCGCCGCGGGGTCGCCGCTGCCGCTGTAGGCCTCGACTTCCACGATCCGGCCCGCTCGAATCGTCCCGTCATCGTGCACGAGCAGCTTGCCGACCAGGTCCGGCGCGACTTCGGGTGCCGACCGCTCATAGAAGCCCGGCGGCAGGGGCCCAGCCGGCTTCGCCATTCGGCTCAGCCTCCGCCGGTGCCGGCCGCTTCGAGTGCCGCGTCGAGACGCTCCAGCTGGATGGCGACGGCATCGGGACCGCCCGCGCCCGGCGTCGTGCGCCTGACGTGTGCTGACCCGGGTGTGAGCAGCAGCGCGGCTTCGGAGCCGAGATCGGGATGGGCCCTCACCAGTGCGGCCAGCCGATCGGGCTGCGATGCGGGATCGGGGCCGTCCAGTGCTTGACGCACGATTCCGGCGATGAGCTCGTGCGCGTCGCGAAACGGCGTGCCGCGGGCCACGAGCCATTCGGCCAGGTCGGTCGCCGCCGCGAACGGGTCGTCGGCGCCTGCGGCCATGGCGTCTGCATTGAACGCGACGGTCCCCATGAGACCGTCGAGCGCCAAGGTCACCAGCCGCACCGTGTCAAACGCGTCGAACAGCGGCTCCTTGTCTTCCTGGAGGTCCTTGTTGTAGGCGAGCGGCAGTCCCTTCAGCGTCGCCAGCAAGCCCGTCAGGTGACCGATCAATCTCCCCGATTTGCCGCGCGCCAATTCGGCGACATCAGGATTCTTCTTCTGCGGCATCATCGACGAACCGGTGGCGAATGTGTCGTCCAGTGTCACGAAACCGAATTCGGCACTCGACCACAGCACCAGCTCCTCACCGAGGCGTGACAGGTGCACACCGGCCATCGCCAACGCGTACAACGCGTCGGCAACGAAGTCGCGATCACTGACGGCATCGAGGGAGTTCTCGAAGATTCGCGCGAACCCCAGTGCTGCGGCGGTCAGGGAGGGATCCAACGGCAACGTCGATCCTGCGAGCGCGCCGGCGCCGAGCGGCGACACGTCGGTGCGACGCCTGGCATCGCCGAGCCGTTCGACATCTCGCAGGAGTGCCCACGCGTGCGCCGCCAGGTGATGAGCGAGACCCACCGGCTGCGCCTGCTGCAGGTGTGTGTAGCCCGGCAGTCGCAGACCCGCCTCGTGTGCCTGTCGAGCTCTGCGGGCGAGCGTGCGCGCCAGGTCGACCAGCAGCTGCGTCAGCTCGTCAAGCGCGTTGCGCGTCCACAGGCGCAGATCGGTCGCTACCTGATCGTTGCGACTCCGGCCCGTGTGCATCTTCGCAGCGGCAGCGCAGAGCTCGGTTGCCCGGCGCTCGACGGCGGTGTGGATGTCTTCGTCGGACGGGGCCCAGACCATGGCGCCCTCGGCGATCTCCCGCTCGACCTCGTCCAGGGCGGCCGCGATGTCGTCGCGCTCGTCCCCGGACAGCAAGCCGACGCTGGCAAGCATCGACACGTGAGCCCGCGACGCAGTGATGTCCTCGGCGAACATGCGCTGATCGAACGGCAGGGAGTCGTTGAGCGCGGCGAGGGCGTCCGCGGGCGCGCCGGCGAACCGGCCATGCCACAGGGTGGTGGGGCCGGTTCGGGCCACGTCGCCCGGGCGCGCACCGCGCGCCGCGTCACCGCCAGCGGTGTCGTCAGAGAACATCGGCCTGCAAGCTCACAAGTCGGCCAATTCCCGGCAGTGCTCGGCCACAGCGGGGCCGCCGAGTTCCTCGGTGGCCACGATGAACAGCGTGTCATCGCCTGCCACCGTGCCGACCACGCCGTCGAAGTCGCTGCGGTCGATGGCCGAGGCAACGACGTGCGCTGATCCCGGCGGTGTGCGCAGCACGACGATGTTCTGCGAGAAACGCACATCGAGCACCCAATCACCGAACACGCGCCGCAGAGTGTTGGGCAGCAGCGTCTCTGGCGCGTCGGCCTCGGGTACCGCATAGACGGTGCGCCCTGCAGTGCGCATCTTGGCGACGCCCATCTCGTCGAGGTCGCGGCAGACCGTGGCTTGGGTGACGTCCACGGAGCGCTCTGCCAGCAGGCTGACGAGCTGTGCCTGGCTGCCGATCTCGTGGCCGGCCAGCAGTTCGCGGATGAGGTGCTGCCGCTGCGCCTTGGTGCTCATGATGTTCCTCCCATCAGGAAGGACAGCAGGCCCCGCGCGGCGTGCATCCTGTTCTCGGCTTGCTGCCAGACCCTGCTCGCCGGGCCGTCGATGACCTCCGCGGTCACTTCCTCGCCCCGGTGTGCTGGCAGGCAGTGCAAGAAGATCGCCCCGGCGGCGGCGCGAGACATCAGATCTGCGCTGACCTGGTACGGAGCGAACGAGACAACGCGCTCGTCGTGTTCGGCCTCTTGGCCCATGGATGTCCACACGTCGGTGTAGACCACGTCGGCCCCGATCACGGCTTCGGCCGGGTCGTCGGTGATGGTGCACGCGCCCCCCAGCGATTCGAGCCGCTCGAGGGTTTCGGCGGGGGGTGCGTAGCCCGGCGGCACCGCCAGCGAGCTCTCGATACCCAGCATGGCGCAGCCGATTGCCAGCGACCGCCACATGTTGTTGGCATCGCCGACGAATGCCACCCGCTCGGTTCGTTCCAGCCCGATGCACTGCGAGATGGTGAGCAGGTCCGCGAGCGCCTGGCAGGGATGGGCGTCGTCCGACAGCAGGTTGACGATTGGTGCCACCTCGCACGCCGCCATCCGTTCGAGATGGCTGTGTCGAAAGACGCGGGCGGCGACGAGCGCGTGGTAACACGCCAGTGTCCGCACGATGTCTTCCGCAGTCTCGCGGACGTCCATCCCGACCTCTTCGGGCCGGATGTAGACGGGGTGACCGCCAAGCTGGCGCACGGCCATCTCCATCGAGTTGCGCGTGCGGTTCGAAGCCTTCTCGAACACCAGCGCGACGCCTCTGCCCGCCAGGACCTGCGGTGCGTCAGCGACGGGGCGCGACGACGAGTCGAGCACCCAGCGCAGCTCGTCCGCGGACAGGTCGTCGACTTCGAGGAAATGTCGCATCAGACCGGTTGCCCTGCGTCGGCGAGCACGCCCGCGAAGATCGCCAGACCCTCGTCAATTTGCTTGGATGACACCACCAGAGGCGGCGCGAATCGCACGGCCGTCGGGGTGATGCCGTTGATCACCAGGCCGGCCTGCAAGCACGCCGCAGCAACTTCGGGACCGGTGCGGCCGACAACATCGGTATCGAGCTCGGCTGCGATGAGCAGGCCGAGGCCGCGAGTGTCAGCGACACCGGGGACACCCATGAGCTTGCCCGCGAGCTCTTCGCCGCGGGCAGTCGCGAGCGCGCGTGCATCGATGGCCTCCATCGTGCGCAGCACCGCACGCGCAGCGCTCGCAGCCAGCGGCTGCCCGCCGAAGGTGGTGGCATGGTCGCCGGGCTGGAACGCACCGGCGACCTCTCGACGTGCCCAGATCGCACCGATCGGCACCCCGTTGCCCAGTGCCTTGGCCATTGTCACGATGTCGGGTCTGGCGGCACCCGTCGGCCCACCGGCTGGGTCGAAATGGTGATGCCATGCGAACCACTCGCCGGTGCGGGCCAAACCGGTCTGCACCTCGTCGACGATGAATGCCATGGCACGCTCGTCGCAGATCTCGCGGACGCGACGCAGGTACTCGCCGTCGGCGACGTTGACACCGCCTTCGCCCTGAACGACTTCGAGCAGCACCGCGCAGCAGCTCGGGTCCAGCGCCGCTTCGAGCGCGTCCGCGTCGTTGTAGGGCACGTGGCGGAAGCCTTCGGGCAGCGGCTGGAACGTCTCGTGCTTCTCGGGCTGGCCGGTGGCGTGCAGGGTTGCCAGAGTGCGCCCATGGAATGACCGCAGCGCACTGACGACGACGTGACGCCCACGGCCGCCGTATTTGCGCGCCAGCTTGATCGCCCCTTCGAGCGACTCGGCGCCGCTGTTGCAGAAGAAGACCTGTCCCCCGCCCCCTTGGAGCCGGTCGATGGTCTGGGCGACCTCGACTTGGGGCTCGGTGCCGAAGAGATTCGACACGTGCAGCAGCGTGCGAGCCTGCTCATTGAGCGCATCGGCGACGGCCGGGTGGGAATGGCCAAGCGATGTCACTGCCAGCCCTGCCAGAAAATCGAGGTAGCGCTTGCCGTCGCGGTCGTACAACTCGCAGCCGCTGCCGCGCACGAATTGGACCGGCGGCGGTCCGTAGGTGGGCATGAGCGGGCAGTGCTCCAGCGCTGCGGCGCCCATGGCGGCGGCATGGGACGAAAGCCCGTTGGTGGCACTTGTCGCTGTCGTGGTCTGTGTCATGAGTTCGTGACCTTGCTGTGGGATGGCCCGGTGGGATGTCGGTGGGTCGAGTGGTGCTGGTGCTCTGGGGGTGCTTGCGGGGTCGCCAGTCGCTGCGTCGTTTGGGAACTTCGTGGACGGACCTGTCAATTCACAGTTCTGTCAATTCACAATCGAGTGCGGCCGATCACGAGTGATCATCGTGCCGACTCCGGCGTCGGTGAACAGCTCGACGAGCACCACGTGCGGAATGCGGCCGTCGAGCAGGTGTGCGCTGTTGACGCCGTTGCGAACCGCGCTGATGCAGGCCTCGATCTTGGGGATCATCCCGCCCGCAATCTTCCCGCTGACCAGACGCGCGGCGAGCGAGTCGGCCGTCGTGCGGTGCACGAGCGAGCCTGGATCGTCGACATCGTCGAGCAACCCAGCGACATCGGTGAGGTAGACGACCTTCTCAGCATCCAGTGCCGCTGCCACGGCGCCGGCCACGGTGTCTGCGTTGATGTTGTACGCCTGCCCCTTTGCATCCGCGCCGATGGTGGAGATGACCGGGATCAGCCCCTCGGCGAGCAGGCGCTCGAGCAGGTCGGTGTTCACGTCGGTGACGTCGCCCACGAAACCGAGATCGGGATTGCGGGCGGTTGCGGTGATGACCCGGCCGTCTTCGCCTGAAATGCCCACAGCCAGCGGTCCGTGGACATTGATGGCGCCGACGATGTCGCGGTTGACCTTGCCGACCAGCACCATGCGTGCGATGTCCAGCGTCTCCGCATCGGTGACTCGCAGCCCGTCGCGGAATTCCGATGTCTTGCCGAGGCGCGCCATGAGATCGCCGATCTGCGGGCCGCCACCGTGGACGACGACCGGTGCGAGGCCGATCTGGCGCAGGAGCACGATGTCGGCGGCGAAGCCATCGGTCAACGCCGTGTCGACCATGGCGTTGCCGCCGAACTTGACGACCACCACCTTGCCCCGCCATTGGCTGATGTACGGCAGCATCTCCACGAGCAGCTCCGCACGTTCGACCTGCTGGGCGTGGATGTTGTCGGCGCCCGTCATGGCATCAGCCCCGTGGTCGGGAGACCGGCTGTCTCGGGAAGGCCGAGCGCAATGTTGGCGCACTGCACGGCGCCGCCCGATGCGCCCTTGACCAGGTTGTCGATCGCGCTGAGCACCACGAGCCAACCGGTGCGGGGATCCACTCGTGCGCTCAGATGGCACGTGTTCGCACCGAGTGTCGCCTTGGTGTGCGGGGCGTCGCGATGGATCACCACGAAAGGCTCGTCGGAGTAGAAGTCGGCGAGCACGCCGAGTGCGTCGTCGGTCGTCATGCCCTCGCGAGGTCGGGCGTAGCAGGTCGCCAGAATGCCGCGCACCATCGGTGCCAGGTGCGGCGTGAACAGCACCTGGCACCCGGTTGCCTGCTCGATCTCCGGTGTGTGGCGGTGGTCAAGCAAGCCATACGCCACGAAGTCCTCGTCGACGGTCGAGAACGTCGTGGCGGGCTTAGGCGCCCGGCCCGCGCCGCTGACCCCCGACGCGGCGTCGATTACCACCCCGCTCGTCGAGATGAACCCGCCACGGGCGAACGGCGCCAAGGCCAGCGCCGCTGCGGTGGGATAGCACCCGGGAACGGCGACTCCCGCGGCGCCGCGCAAGGCTTCGCGGCCGAGTTCGGGAAGCCCGTAGGGGAATTCGCCCAGCAACTCCGGCAATGGGTGGGTGGCCCCGTACCACTGCGGGTACAGGGCCGCGTCGACCAGTCGGAAATCTGAGCCCAGGTCGACCACGCAGCCGACCCGCTTGTACAGGTCGGCGACAACGGGTGCGCTGGCCATGTGCGGCAAGCCCAGGAACACCACGTCGAGCCCGACGAAGATCGCCGGGTCGTACGCGCAGTAGCGAAGGTCGCCATAGTCGGCCGCCAAGCTGGGATACAGGTCGCGCACTGCGGCACCCGCCTGGGTATCTCCCGAAACGGCGACTACGTCGAAGGACGGATGTGCGGCTGCGAGCCGCAGCAGCTCCGCGCCCGTGTAGCCGGATGCGCCCACTATGCCCACGCGCACCGGCGAAGCCGATGCCGAGCCCACGCGCACCGGCGAAGCCGATGCCGAGCCCACGCGCACCGGCGACTCCGGCACTGAGTCTGCGTCCATGGCGGCGCGCCTTTCTCTCAGATCGATGCGCACTGTATCAGGTGCGCCGCCGTCTTATGCATACATATGCAAAATTATTCAGACAGTGTGGATGCCATTGGGCAGCGCGTCGGTAGACTGCGCTCTCTCAGGGCCAACGACGTCCCTGCAGCCACCGAGTCCCAACACGGGAACTCGACTCGCATGCACACCGGCGAAGCCGGTGCCGACAGCTCAGCGGGACGTCGCCGATGCCCATCCACCACACTGCGACTACTGACACGGCGCTCGCGGGCGCAGCGCCCGGAGTCGAAGACCGGCCTGCGGTACGCGCGCGCCCCTTCACGACGCCGCCTGGCGCACAAGGCCTCTACGACCCGGCGTTCGAGCACGACTCGTGCGGCGTCGGTTTCGTTGCCGACATGTCGGGTGTGCCGAGCCGGGCCGTCGTCGATCAGGCCTTGCAGTGCTTGGTCAACCTCGACCATCGCAGCGCCACCGGGGCTGAGGCGAACGTCGGCGACGGGATCGGCATCACCGTTCAGATTCCCGACCGATTCCTGCGCGACGTCTGCGACTTCGAGCTCCCGCCAGCCGGCAGCTACGCGATCGGCACAGCATTCCTGCCGCGCACCGATGCCGACGTTGCCGCGACGGCCATCGAATCGATCATGGTCGAAGAAGGTCTGCAGGTGCTCGGCTGGCGAGAGGTTCCCACCGACCCGTCGTCGCTCGGCAAGTTCGCCACCGATCCGATGCCGGTGTTCCGGATGCTGTTCGTGGCTGCACCGTCCCCCGCAGACCTGCACGGGCTGGATCTTGAGCGGCGTGTCTATGTCGCTCGCAAGCGCACCGAGCACGAGATCGATCCCGCCCCGTACTTTCCGTCGCTGTCGTGCCGCACCCTCGTGTACAAGGGAATGCTGACCTGCAGCCAGTTTGCGGAGTTCTATCCCGACCTGGTCGATCCCCGCATGGAATCGGCGCTCGCGTTGCTGCACTCGCGCTTCAGCACCAACACCTTCCCCTCGTGGCCGCTCGCACATCCATATCGAATGCTTGCTCACAATGGCGAGATCAACACGGTGATGGGAAACCGCAACTGGATGCGGGCACGAGAGGGCACGCTGTCGAGCCCGCTGTTCACCGATGCCGACGGGAACAACGAGCTGGAGCGCACGTATCCCGTGTGCACGCCCGGCGCATCGGACACCGCCAGCTTCGACGAGGTGCTCGAGCTGCTCCATCTCGGCGGGCGGAGCCTGCCCCATGCCGTGCTGATGATGATTCCAGAGGCCTGGGAAAACCATGCCCGCATGCCCCAGGACAAGCACGATTTCTACGAATTCCATGCCTCGTCGATGGAGCCGTGGGACGGTCCGGCCAGCATCGCCTTCACCGACGGCACCGTCGTGGGCGCCGTGCTCGACCGCAACGGCTTGCGGCCCTCCCGCTACTGGGTCACCTCCGATGGTCTCGTCGTGATGGCATCCGAAGTCGGCGTGGCTGACATCGATCAGACCCGCATCGTTCGCAAGGGCCGCTTGCAGCCAGGGCGCATGTTCCTCGTGGACACTGCGCAGGGCCGCATCGTGGGCGACGACGAGATCAAGCACGACCTGGTGACCGCCGAGCCGTATGGGGACTGGCTTTCCGACGGGCTCGCGCACCTTGAAGACCTGCCGCCTCGTTTCAGCTTGACGCCGCAGCACTCGTCGGTCACCTTGCGTCAGCGCACCTTCGGCTACACCACCGAAGAACTGCGCATACTCGTAGCGCCGATGGCCCGCACCGGCATCGAGCCGATCGGGTCCATGGGGACCGACACCCCAATCGCGGTGCTGTCGAAGCGGCCGCGACTGCTGTTCGACTACTTCAGCCAGCTCTTCGCGCAGGTGACCAATCCGCCGCTGGATGCGATCCGCGAGGAATTGGTCACCTCCACCAAGGCCAAGATCGGCCCCGAGGGGAACCTGCTGCAGCCCGGACCCGATTCGTGCCGCCAGATCGTGCTGCCCTACCCGATCCTGTCGAACGAGGATCTCGCCAAGATCCTCTACATCGACGAGGACTCGACAGCCGCCCAGTCGAATGGCACAGCGCCGCATGGAGCAGCGTCGAATCGCACAGCGCCCGCAGCCGCGCAGCAGTATCGGCCGTTCGCGGTCGACGGCCTGTACCCGGTCGCTGAGGGCGGTGCGGGCCTCGAGCGCGCCCTCACCGACGTATGCGCGCAGGTCGACAAGGCCATCGCCGACGGCTCCCAGATCATCATCCTCTCGGACCGCTACAGCGACGGGCAGAACGCGCCGATTCCGTCCCTGTTGCTGACGGGCGCCGTGCATCACCATTTGGTGCGCAACAAGACCCGCACGATGGTGGGTCTCGTCACCGAGTGCGGGGATGCCCGCGAGGTGCACCACATGGCCCTGTTGCTGGGTTACGGCGCCAGCGCCGTCAACCCGTACCTCGCCTTCGAGTCGATCGACGACATGGTGCGTGGCGGCGTCATCACCGAAGTCGACCAACGCACAGCGATCCGCAACTACATCAAGGCATGCACCAAGGGTGTGCTCAAGGTGATGTCCAAGATGGGGATCTCGACCGTGGCCAGCTACACCGGGGCGCAGGTCTTCGAATCTGTGGGTCTCGGGGAGGAGGTCATCTCCCGGTTCTTCACGGGAACCACCTCGAAGCTCGGCGGTGTGGGTCTCGATGTGCTCGCCGCCGAGGTTTCCCAACGGCACCAGTTCGCCTACCTCGACAACCCCACCGAGGCTGCCCACCGCGATCTGTGGGCGGGCGGCGAGTACCAGTGGCGCCGCGAGGGCGAGTACCACCTGTTCAACCCCGAGACCGTCTACAAGCTGCAGCACTCCACCCGCGCGGGCCGTTACGAGGTCTTCAAGGAGTACACCGGGCTGGTAGACGATCAGTCCACTGAGCTGGCGACGCTGCGCGGCCTCTTCGAGCTGCGTCCAGCGCCCGGCGGGCCGATCCCAATTGAGGAGGTCGAGCCGGTTTCCGCAATCGTGAAGCGATTCTCCACGGGAGCGATGAGCTATGGCTCGATCTCGGCCGAAGCACATGAGACGCTGGCGATCGCCATGAACCGCATCGGTGGCAAGTCCAACACCGGCGAGGGCGGCGAGGATCCTGAGCGTTACGTGCCGGATCCCAACGGAGATCTGCGGCGGTCGGCCATCAAGCAGGTCGCGTCCGGGCGCTTCGGCGTCACCTCGGAATACCTGACCAACGCCGACGATTTGCAGATCAAGATGGCCCAGGGCGCCAAGCCCGGCGAGGGCGGCCAGTTGCCGGGTCCGAAGGTCTGGCCGTGGATCGCCAAGACACGCCACTCGACACCCGGCGTCGGGCTCATCAGCCCGCCGCCCCACCACGACATCTATTCGATCGAAGACCTCAAGCAGCTCATCCACGATCTCAAGAACTCCAATCCGCAGGCGCGCGTGCACGTCAAGCTGGTTGCCGAAGTGGGCGTGGGCACCGTCGCCGCAGGCGTGTCGAAGGCCAAGGCCGATGTAGTGCTCATCTCCGGGCACGACGGCGGTACCGGGGCTTCGCCGCTGACGTCGCTGAAGCACGCGGGCGCTCCGTGGGAGCTGGGCCTCGCCGAGACACAGCAGACGCTGTTGCTGAACGGCCTGCGAGATCGGATCGTGGTGCAGACCGACGGACAGCTGAAGACGGGCCGCGACGTGATCGTGGCAGCACTTCTGGGCGCCGAAGAATTCGGCTTTGCCACGGCCCCGCTGGTGGTCTCGGGTTGCATCATGATGCGCGTCTGCCATCTCGACACCTGTCCCGTGGGCGTGGCGACCCAGAACCGCGAACTGCGCAAGCGCTTCGGTGGCCGACCCGAGTTCGTCGTCAACTTCTTCGAGTACATCGCGCAGGAAGTCCGTGAGTACTTGGCAATGCTGGGCTTTCGATCGCTGCCTGAGGCCATTGGACGCGTGGATCGGCTCGATACCACCGCCGCAGTTGCTCACTGGAAGGCGCACGGGCTGAATCTGTCACCGATCCTTGCGGAGCCCGAGACGCCGTGGCCCCAGGATCGCTACTGCTCACAGAGCCAGGACCATGGCTTGGAGCGGGCCCTCGACTGCCAGCTCATCGAATTGGCAGCACCTGCGCTCGAGCGTCGCGAGTTGGTGCGGGCCGAGCTGCCGATCAGCAATGTGAACCGGACCGTCGGAACGATGCTCGGCCACCAAGTCACCGCCGCGCATGGCGGCGACGGCCTGGCCGATGACACGATCGACCTGACGTTCAGCGGGTCGGCCGGGCAGAGCTTCGGTGCGTTCGTGCCGCGTGGGCTGACGATGCGGCTGTATGGCGACGCCAACGACTACCTCGGCAAGGGGTTGTCGGGCGGGCGCCTCGTGGTGCGGCCGCCCCGGGAAACCAACCCAGCGTTTGTCGCCGAGGACAACATCATCGCCGGCAACGTCATCCTGTACGGAGCGACAAGCGGCGAGGCATACATCCGCGGCACGGTTGGCGAGCGCTTCTGCGTGCGCAACTCAGGAGCCACCGCTGTCGTGGAGGGAGTGGGCGATCACGCCTGCGAGTACATGACGGGCGGCATGGTGGTGGTGCTCGGCAGCGTCGGCCGCAACTTCGGCGCAGGCATGTCGGGCGGGGCGGCGTTCGTGTACGACCCCGACGACGTCTTCTGGCGGAATCTGAACGCCGAGATGGTCGATCTGGAGCCGCAGCTCGACGACGCCGATGCCGAATCCGTGCGAGCAGTTCTGCGCCAGCACCTCGCCGAGACCGATTCGGCCCCGGCCCAGCGCATTCTGCGTCGCTGGCACAGCGAGGTGCGCAGTTTCCGCAAGGTGATGCCGAAGGACTACCGGCGGGTGCTCGAGGCCCGGGCGGCCGCCGCCGAAGGGGGCCAAGACCCCGACGAGGCAGTAATGGCGGCTGCGCATGGGTGATATCCGGGGATTCATGCGGCATGACCGGGAGCTGCCGACGCGGCGCCCGGTTCCGGTGCGCCTGCGCGACTGGCGCGAGGTCTACGAACCGTTCGCGGACGAGGACCTGCGCACCCAGGCCAGCCGCTGCATGGACTGCGGCGTGCCGTTCTGCAACTCGGGCTGCCCGCTCGGCAACATCATCCCTGACTGGAACGATCTCGTCTACCGCGATCGCTGGCAGGACGCCATCGAGCGACTGCACGCAACCAACAATTTCCCTGAGTTCACCGGCCGGCTGTGCCCGGCGCCGTGCGAGGGCGCGTGCGTGCTCGGCATCAACGCCGATCCGGTCACGATCAAACAGGTCGAGGTCGCGATCATCGACAAGGCATTCGAGATGGGCTGGGTGCGCCCCGAGCTGCCGGCTTCGCGCACCGGTCACAGCGTGGCCGTGGTGGGCTCGGGACCGGCTGGGCTCGCTGCGGCCCAGCAGCTCACCCGCGCAGGCCACGACGTCACGGTGTTCGAGCGCGCCGACCGGCTCGGCGGCCTGCTGCGCTACGGCATTCCCGAGTTCAAGATGGAAAAGCACCACATCGAACGGCGTCTCGACCAGATGAGCGCAGAGGGCACGAAGTTCCGCACTGGCGTCGAGGTCGGCGTCGACATCCCGGTGGCGGACCTGCAGGCCGACTTCGACGCGCTCGTGCTCGCCGGCGGTGCAACCCAGTGGCGCGATCTGACGATTCCGGGCCGCGAGCTCGACGGCATCCACCAGGCAATGGAGTACCTGCCGTGGGCCAACAAGGCGCAGGAAGGCGACCTCGACCCGGTCGATGTGCCGATCAGCGCCGAAGGCAAGCGGGTGGTGATCATCGGCGGCGGCGACACCGGCGCCGACTGCCTGGGTACCGCGCACCGTCAGGGCGCCGCCTCGGTACATCAATTCGAGATCTTGCCGCGGCCGCCCGACGAACGGTCATCGGCCAACCCGTGGCCGACCTATCCGATGGTCTATCGGGTCTCCTCGGCTCACGAGGAAGGCGGCGATCGGGTGTACTCGGTGAATACCGAGCAGTTCCTGGACGACGGCGCAGGTGCCGTGCGGGCGCTGCGAGCGCACGAGGTCGTGTTCAGCGACGGTCGGTTCGCCGAGGTGGAGGGCACCGACTTCGAGCTCGAATGCGAGCTCGTGCTGCTGGCGATGGGCTTCCTAGGACCGCAACAGGAAGGCTTGCTCGCTCAGCTCGGCGTCGAGACCGATGCGCGTTCCAACGTTGCGCGTGACGACGACTACCGCACGAGCGTCGACGGGGTCTGGGTGTGCGGCGACATGGGCCGCGGCCAGAGCCTGATCGTGTGGGCGATCGCCGAGGGCCGAGCGTGCGCCGCAGCGGTCGACGAGGCGCTGACCGGCGACACGGCTCTGCCGAGCCCGATGCCCCCCTCGGCCCGCCCGCTCAACTGAGCGGCGGCTGACGGCGTGGTGACACGCCGGCTGAGCGCGGACAGATCTGGGCGTCGCCACAATGGCGGTGCCGCAAACGGAGGTGACCACCGTGAACGCAAGCCCGTACCCGGTGAACGGCGAGCGCCTGTGGCAAACGCTCCATTCCTTGGCGCAGATCGGCGCAACGGCGGCGGGCGGCGTGGCCCGGGTTGCGCTCACCGATGAGGATCGGGCGGGGCGTGACCAATTCGTGACCTGGGTGCGCGAGCTGGGCTGCACGGTGCACATCGATCAGATGGGCAACTTGTTCGCCCGCCGTGAGGGCAGCGATCCCGGGCGTGCACCAGTGGTGATCGGCAGCCACCTCGACAGCCAGCCCACCGGCGGCAAGTACGACGGCGCCTACGGCGTGATGGTGGGCCTCGAGGTGCTGCGCGTGCTCCACGAGAACGACCTCATCACCGCTGCCCCGGTCGAAGTGGTGTCGTGGACGAATGAGGAAGGGGCACGATTCCCTCCGGCCATGATCGGCTCCGGCGTCTATGCGGGGGCATTCAGCCTCGACGATGGACTGGCGGCGCCGGGAGTCGACGGCACCACGCTCGGTGGTGAGCTGGCCCGAATCGGCTACGCGGGCACCGAGCCATGCGGCGAGCCATGCGGCGAGCCAAGCAGCACCGAGCCATGCGGCGAGCCGGCCAGCACAGGGCCATGCGGCGAGCCTGACGGCGCCGGTCGCCGACCGATCGGGCACTACATCGAGCCGCACATCGAGCAGGGCCCGATCCTGGAGGCTGCCGGAGTCACGCTGGGCGCTGTCACCGGAGTGCAGGGCATCCGCTGGTACGACGTGTCGATCGAGGGGCAATCGGCGCACGCTGGCAGCACCCCGATGGAGCATCGCGCCGATGCCATGGTGGCCGCCGCCCGGCTGGTGTGCGAAGCCGACGAGATCGCGGCGCGCCGGGCACCAGAGGGGCGCGCCACGGTGGGCACCCTGTCGGTCGGCACCGGTTCGCGCAACACCGTGGCGGGCTCGGTCTCGCTGACGGTGGATCTGCGCCATCCTGACGCCGCCGAGCTGGAAGCCATGCACGATGAGTTGCTGGCTTTCGCCGACGGCCCGGCGTTCGGCCCGCAGCACAGCGCCGCATCGAGCGGCGTCAGGCAACACAGCGCCGCGTCGAGCGGCGACAGGCAACACAGCGCCGCGTCGAGCGGCGACAGGCAACACAGCGCCGCGTCGAGCGGCGACAAGCAGCACAGCGGGCGGTCGCTCCCCCGCCCCCAGATTGTTCCCATCTGGTACTCGCCGCCGATCGTGTTCGACGCCGCCGTCGTGGACGCCGTGCGACAAGGCGCCGTCGCGGCAGGCTTCGAGCCGGTCGACATCACCTCGGGTGCCGGCCACGATGCTTGCTACGTGTCCATGGTTGCGCCCACCGGGATGCTGTTCATCCCCTGCGCCGACGGCCTGTCGCACAACGAAGCCGAGTCGATCCTGCCGTCTCACGCCACGGCGGGCGCCCAGGCCACGCTGAACGCGGTGCTCGCGCTGGCTAGGTGAGCTCGGCCAGCGATCGGCACTTGAGGATGGCTCGCGCGGATTGCTCCATGGCCGTCCAGCCGGGCTGATCGGCCACCTCGCCCCCCCAGCCCATCTGTGCCAGGCGGTGAGTGAGCCGCACGTCGCCGGCACCCACGTCGGCTCGCGCGAGCCAGCCGGTGGCAGCCTGGACGTCGCGTACCGCCGACCGTCGAGTGTCGGTCCACAGCTGTGGGTCAGCACCAGGCAGCGCGTCGGCGGGTACGGCCACGATCATCGCTCTGGCGGTGTTGCGCCAGTGTCGGGCAGTCTCGGTCGGCACCGCTGCAGGCCAGGTGCGCATCAGGCTGTGCTCGACGCTGCGGTCGTCGGGCGAAGCCCCGTCGACCGCGCTGATGTCGACCTTGCTGAGCCCCGCCGCCGCCGCAGTCGTGGCGCGCACATCGGGTCGGGGCGGCGACATCCGTTCCCGCAGCTCGCCGAACGCCGCGGCGCCCTCGGGCCCGCTCGCCCAGGAAATGAAGTCGCTGCGGGCACGCGCCCGGAACATCGGCGACGCAAACGTGTGGGCCCACCATTCCACGGGCCGCAGCAAGTGGGCCATGCGGGGGTCGTATTCCTCCCAGTTGAGAGCGTGCTCTTCCGACCGGAAGAGGTTCATGCCCGCTCAGCGGAACGGCCGGCTTGCGGCGTCGCCTCCCACCATGCTGCGGGTGTAGCCGACCATGGTCGGCGGGTCGATCGAGGTGATCTCCTCGTCGCGCATCACGATGCGCAGCGGATCGCCCCCCAGCAGACACGGCGCATCCACCGTGACAGTCCGGCCCGGAAATAGCCAGCGGCACGCCAGGGCTTCGAAGCCGCACTGGGCAAACCAGCGCTGCTCGCCGTCGACGCTCACCCGGTATTGGGTGGGCTGGTTGTTGAACGGCGGGAACGACGCGATGTAGTCGGTGCCCGGATGAAGCCAGCCCGGCGTGAGATCGATGATCCTCGTGATGACCGACTTGGCACGCATGGGTTCGACGCCCAGCGTGTGGGCCAACTCGGCATAGTGAGGCGCGACGCCAGTGGCAACGATCTCGTTCATGATCGCGGCATAGGCAGCGTCGAGTTCCTCCAGCGGAATCTGCTCTGGGTCAGTCAGTGCTGCTGCCATGCCGTCACACTAGGAGCCGGGCATTACCACCAGAGAGTTCTCCTGTTTCTCGTCAGCAACGCAGCGCTCCATCGCATCGGCGCGCGCAAGTAGATCGCCGGGCGTACGGTCCAACCTCTGCGCACCGATGCAGCGCATCCCATCACGGACCCTGCAGCCAAGACAAGGCCGGCGAAGTGGCTCACGCCTCATCATCGAGGTCTTCGGGCCGTTCCTCTTGAATGTAAGCCCGCAATTCATCTCGGGCTCGCAGCTCCGCTTCGTACTTGGCAGCGAACGGCAATGCGACATGGGGCGGGTCCAAGCGCCGATCCCGCTGGTCGGAGATCTCGAACTCATGAATTGTCACAGTCGGTTCGACGCATCTACGCAACCAAACGACGCCGAGCACGAGCACGACCGCGACGAGAGCAAGGACCTCCATGCGCGCGCAGTCTCGCGCAGCCCGCCGTTGTGAAGCGGCAGACGCTCGCCAGGGGGGATTAGGTCGGTGAGTGACTACGCGACGAGTTGTCGCACGAACCTATGGATTGGAGGAAGCACAACACGACGTTCCCCGGCGCGCCGAACCGTCCCGTGCGATGCCTTGCCATGCCTAACGCGACCGAGCCGAACCGTACCTAGCCAGTCACAGCCTATTGCCGAGCGCTCAGCGGGCCTGTCCACATGCTGCGCAGTATGGCTTCTTTTCCATCGCCCACAGCCACCATGTGAGGAACACTTTGCGGGAGCGCGGGTGCTTGAACTCGACGGTCTGCGAACCGCAGGCGAGGCACGGCGTGACCAGCGGGGCAGCCATCTCGGATCGTTCGCTGGGCGCAGGCACTCTCGATGTGATCCTGCGCGGGGTGAACGGTTGCCTCTCGTGGGCCGGTGGCCTCTCTACCTTCTTGAGTGTCACAGGTGGGGGTTTGTGCGGTCCGTTGCGTGTGTGCTCAGCCGAGCGCTTCGCGGCGGTCCTCTCTGACGTCGTCGGGAGTCCTTTCCAACCGCAGTTCTCTGTGCCGCACAGAGGTCTGTAGTGGCGCTTGTCGATTCGTTCAACACGGACAGCGGCGCCGTTCATGGCGGGTTCCCTTCGTCTGAGGGCACCCTAATGTCGCAGTTGTGGGGAACCATTGCCAACCCCTAACCGCAACGCCGATGAGCATCAGGCCATTTCGCATCTGACGGGACTGCTGCCCACATGCGCGTCGCGGCTTCGCCGTAAGCGGTGACAAGATCGCTTCCACAGCGTCGCGTCGTTCTTGCGGCATGGCCGTCGGGCCGCTCGGTTCGGCAGTGCCGAACGTGCAACCCAACGCGAGCAGCACACACACTGCGAAGACAGCAACCCGACGCATTATTGGTCGCTGTAGAGCAGGTGGGTGAATTCGGCCCATTCGTTAGCGTTGTCCAGGTCCGCAGCCCAGATGCTCTTGTAGAACCATCCGTGCCACCACGCGCACTCGGGCGCGGCAGAGTCCCTTGCCACAGCACCAGCGCTTCGGCTGCGTGCTCAGCAATGTGCACGACGCGGGCGCTGGTCTCAGCGAATTGGAGTAGCGCTTTCCATTCGTCGTACAGCGCGGCGTAGGTGCTGCGCAGTTCGCCGCGCAGGGCACACAGTGCCTCGCTGGCGTCCCCGTCGTCGTATTCGGTTTCGGCCAGCACAACATCAACCGTGGACGGCTCCGAGCTGGTGATGGCTACCGGTGCCGTTGTCGCTGGTGTCGCCACGGCAGTTGTCGTCGGCGTCGCAGATGTGGTCGCAGTTGTCGGCGTCGATGCTGTGTAGGCCGACAACGGCAACGCGATAATGAGCCCGCCAAGCCGCCTGAGTGGTGCAGACATGGGGCGGTCCTCCCGATCCCACAAAATCGCGAAGGCTCTGCCAGATTGCTATTCGCGTTGGGGTGTGTAGTCGCGATACCAGTCGTTGTGGGGTCCGCGGCGCAGGGTGGCGCTGGTGTCGTGGAGTTCGCCGTGGCAGCGGAAGCACAGCAGTGCGAGGTTGTCGATGTCGGTGGGTCCGCGTGTGGGCTTCTGCCACGGTATGACGTGGTGGGCTTCGCACCATTGAGGTCCGAGGTCGCACAGTACGCAGCGCCGGTCACGGGCGACCAAGGCACGCCACTGAGCGTCGGTGACCGTTCGCACTCGGCGTCCGTGCCAAAGAGGCGAGCCGGGCCCATCGAACAGAGCACCGTAGATATCAGCGCCGCATGCGAGGCGCTCGAACACCCGCAGCGGCAGCGGGCCGCTGTCGGAAATCTCGATGCTGGCAGCCTCGTCGCCCAAGGCAGCGCGCAGGTCGGCAACGATCAGGATCTGGTTGCGGCGTCGCATCCCGCCCGATGGGTCCGGCAACGCCGCGGGCAGCGGGTCCGCGTCGCAGAACCCCAGTTCGCCGTGGCGTGCGTCAGGGAGCGCGCACTGGTGTGCAGGCGCCAACGCTGGCAGGTCAGCGGGGCGAGGCCCCTTCCAGTCGGCGCTCACCCGGTCCCAGATGCGATGGGGGTCCTCGTCGATCCAGCGTTGCGCAGCACGGTGCATGTCAAGGCCCAACAGGGCTTCGAGCGCGTCGACCCGACACTGGCCGTAGCTGCGGCGCTCGGGCGCATCCGAGCGGCGATCTGCTCGGTCGGCTTCGAACAAGCGTTGCGCCGCATCGTCGATGACCGCACGCAGCGCCGCGCCGCCCGCAGAATCCATCAGAACGGTGGCGCGCAGCATCCCTTCCTCGGTGCAGCCGAATGTCAGGGTGCGAAGCCTGCGCTGGCGCTCGTGCCGTTCGTCGACGCTGAGGCCCTCGCCGCGTGCGCGCACCCAGTCCGCCGCGATCCGCCTTGTCCGTTCAGGGTTCGACGACACCGCAACGCCCAGCAGTCGCTCCGAGCCATCAACAGCATCCGCGCCGGCAAACTCCGCGGCCCGCACCAGAGCGTCGGCGTGCTCAGCGGTGATCTCGCCCGCAGCCAGCGCCTCGGTAGTGCGAGGCATGGCCTTCAGCATGCGTGCGCGGCGCACCGAGCGCTTCGCGGCCGGCACCGAACAGCGTGTGTTGCGCAGCACCCGCTCAACATCAATGCACTCCGCACCGCGTCGCTCTGCCTCCGCGATCAGTTTCGCCTCGGCCGCATCGATCGCCGAACGCAGCCGCACCATCGCGGCAAGGCCCGACGCGATGCCATCAGGGCTCAGCGCGTCGGCATCGACCGCGCCGACCAGCGAAATCGCCTGGTCCCATGCAGATACAGGCTCAGCTCCATGCGACAACGAAGCCATGTTGCCGATTGACATCGCCGAGCCGGCGGCGACCGGTTGATGCCGGTGCTCTGCGTGACACGGCTCAAACAACATGCACTGAGTATACAAACATGCGTTCGTGCTTGCAAACATTCGCGCGCAAGAATGTCAACGCATTCTGAGAACTCCTTGCGCTGCCTCACCGCATGCCGAGCACGCCGATTCGATAACAATCTTCGCTCAGTAGCTTTGCGGGGATGGTCGCCACGCCCATGAACGACGACCTCATGCCGGAGCGTTTCGATGCACTCATGGACGTCGTGCGGCTGCGCCGATCGGTCCGCAGCTTTGAGCCGCCTCCCGAGCCTCTGCCGGTCGAGGTGTTGCGGGGCATCTGCGAGGCCGGACGCTGGGCGCCGTCTGGAGCGAACACGCAGCCATGGCACTTCGTCGTCGCCGCTGAGCGGGACGATGTGCTCGCTGTCTCCGATGTGTTCGTCCGCCAAGCCGACCGGCTGGTGGAGCACTGCCGGGGCTTCCCGCACGTCCATAAGAAGCACTGGCTCCACAACTCGCTCGCGATCGTGATGATCTTCTGCGACCCCCGCTGGGTTGACTCGTACCCGGTCAGCGACCATCGGGGCTGGCACGACGAGTACGCCGCCAACAACGACAAGATCCTGCTGGCCTCGGTCGGCGCTGCTGCGCAGAACATGCACCTCGCCGCAGCCGCGTACGGCCTCACCACGGCGTGGCTGAGCGGTGGCGGCGAGGACACGACCGCGTGCGAGCTGCGTGAGCTGCTCGGCGTGCCCGAGCCACTGGTGCCGATCGCGACGATTCCCATCGGCTGGCCGCACCGGCGCGCCGAATCGCGCTACCGCCACCCGCTTGACGAGCTCATCCACTGGGGCCGCTGGGACCCCGAGCGCACACCGGCAGACGACGCCCTGCAGACCTACGTAAGCGGGGTCCGCCGCCAGGCCATGTACCGCGGCAGCGAGACGCTCGAAGACTGAACGGGCGATCCTGCGCCCGCGTCACGCGGGCGGGGTTGATTCGCCTAGAGCATGAAACGGCTGACCGTGGAGCTGGCCAGCCACATCTCGATGTCGCGGATGGCTTGTGTCATCGCCTGCCCGATCAGGTCCAGCTTGCGCACTTGCTCGATGCGCGGCGCCGCTTGTTCCAGCTCAGACTTCGACAGCAGTTCGCCGAAGATCCCGCACGCATCGGTCAGCGCAATGATGACGACGTCTCGCGGGCTGGGGATCTCGTCGCTGAACAGCACCCCCATGATGCGCAGCTTCACCTCGCGCTCGGCCTTGCCGTCCACCATCGGGTAGCGGCGCGACCGGAACACCCACAGGTGGCGGTCGTCTTTGCGCTCGAGAATGCCCTTGTCGACCAGGCGGGCGAACGCCTCTTCGCGGATGCCTTCGGCCCGGGCCGCCACGAACTCCACCCAGTAGCGCGAGTCGCTCTCTGCCTGCTGGGCGGAGATGTGGGCCAGCGTGGGGTCCAGCAGGCCGTCGCCGATCGGTGTCGAGTCGACCAGCATGAGCTTCTCCAGATCGGTGTCGATCCGGTTCTCCATCGCCAGATCCATGAGCACCGAGCCGGCGATCACCCGGTCGAGCGTGCGCTCGGGCACATGGATCAGCTTGCCGTCTTCGTCTCGCAGCAGCAGGAGCAGGATTTCCTCGGCGAATCTCAGCATGGTCCCGGACCAACTCCCGTCATGTCGGCAGCGCAGTGACGCACGAAGCGACCGCGGCATCGCAGCGTAGTTGGCGACGGCGCGATCCGGCTGCCGTCTCATGGGCCCCGTCGCATGCGCCTTCATCGCCGGCCTCGGCCTTAGGGTCCGCCGCGGGTCAAGTCGCGCGACCGATCCGTGCGATTACCAGGAGTTACGCATAGTTCCCGAGCGCAGACCACGCGACTTGACTTCTGGCGGGCCCTTACTCGACGGTCACTTCAACCAGTTCAGCATCGGCGAGGCCGATGTCGAAGGCTGGGCCGATCGGATGCTCGACAGCGAATCGATACGGGCCATCGGGGTGGTAGCGCTCGCAATCGTCTGATGGCGTCGGCGCCAGGCACGGCACCATGTCGGTCCCTGAGACGACCGAACCGCCTGCAGTGACGAAGGTGATTCGCAGCGGCAGCGGTGTGTCGCGCATCCAGAACGCGCCCGAGGTGTCGCTCTCGAATACGAACACCATCGCTGCGTAGCCGCCAAGGGCTGCGAAATCGGTCACGCCCATGAGGCCACGTTGCCGTGCTTGGGATGTGTCGGCGATGATGACCGGCCACACCTGCGTGCCGGCGGGGCCGGTCACGCCCAGCACGCCCTCGGCGAAGCCCGCAAGCGGCGTCGCCGCCGCCAGCACGCGCCGAGCGTGTGCGAGCGGGTCGGCACCGGTGGTCGCCGGAGCGCCAGTCGTCACCGGAAGACCGGTCGTCGCCGGAGGATGGGTGGTCGCTGGGGATGTGTCCGCAGGCGGTGCGACCGCAGCAGTCAACAGCGGCGGAGCAATCGTGACGATGGTGGGCACTGGGGCTGCGGCAGTCACGGCGGGACCGGTTGGCGCGATGAGGCCGCCTTCCCGAGTGGACTCATGCACCGCGCAGCCTCCCAACGCCACGGCGACGACGACCAAGGCCGCCCTGTGGCGGAACTGCTGCACGGTGCAAGTCTGTCGTGGCATCGAGGCGGTGCCGACGCGCCGCGCGGTGGAAGCCCTCGGCAATCGTGGTGTGATAGGGGCATGAGCAGCACGGCAACTGCGCCCGGGGCACACCGGTCGCCCACCCGATCCATCGACGACCCCGGAGCGGTGCCGTTCACGGATATCGCGATCGGGGAGTTCTCCGATCTGGTCGCAATGAGCCAAGAGTTGAGCCGCACCTGCGACTGGGTGGTGCGCACTCCGTACGGGCTGTTCGTTCACGGCTACGACCAGGCACGAGCCATCCTGCGAGATCCCGCATGGATTTCGATGCTCGCCGGCGTGTCGATGCTGGAATCGAGGGACACGACCTCGTTGGACTTCGCCTCGCTCATGGCGCGCGCTCTCCAAGGTGCACCGACTCTGTCGACTCAGAATGTTCTGCGCTCTCGCCCGAACGTGCTCTCGGTGGAAGGAGATGATCATCGGCGGCTGCGGCGTCTGTTCGGGGGTGCGTTCACTCCCGCAGCGGCTGACCGCCTGAGGCCGTTCATGTCCAAGCACGCCCGCCAACTGTTGGACCCGCTGGTGTCTGCTGGCAGCGGAGAGATCGTCGCCGAGTTCTGCGATCCCTTCCCAGTGCCAGTCATCTGCCGCCTGCTAGGCGTCACTGACGACGACTGGGCGCAGTTCGGCCGCTGGGCCGAAGCCATCTTCGCGATCTTCGACGCCGACGCAGAAGCTGTCATGGCGCGTTTGGATGAGATCGCCAACGCACAAGCTGAACTGAGTGCCTACGTTATTGACCTGATCTCGAAGCGCCGCCGGGCGCCATCCGATGACCTGCTGACTGAGTTGATCAAGGTCTCCGACGGCGGCGATCGACTCAGCGAAGAAGAGCTGATCGGCATGGTCCAAGGGTTGCTCGTCGCGGGCACCGACACCACACGCAACCAGCTCGGCGCCACGCTCGCGGTGCTGGCCGACCGGCCCGACAGGTACGCGGCGCTGCGCGCCGATCCCGGCCGCATACCGGCCTACGTGGAGGAATCGCTTCGTTACATCGGTGCAGTTCGCACAACAATGCGCATCGCTACGACTGACCTCGTGGTCGACGGGCTGCTGTTCCCCGCTGGCACCATGGTCATGATCGGCCTCCACGCCGCGAGCCTGTCCGGCGGCTGCCCAGCGCACAGAGCCGCGGCCTCGGGCATCGACGAAACACCACTCGGCGGCATCGATTTCGACCCGTATGAATTCGATCCAGACTTTCCCCGCGAGCACCCGCACTTGGCCTTCGGCAGCGGCGCGCACCACTGCCTCGGGGCGTTCCTGGCGCGAGCGGAGCTGCAAGAAGCACTGCGTGTCTTCGTCGATCGTGTCGAGAGCTTCGAGCTGAGCGAACCGGTGCAATGGAAGCCGCTCTCATTGGGGATCTGGGGTCCGTCGCGCATGCACCTGCGGCTGAACGCGCCGCCGCTGGCGGAGCGCGTGCCCGCGGGGACATTGCCGCCTGCCAGCACACCAGCCGATCTTGGGACCTCAGCGGAGCGGGATCGCTACCTGGCTGAGATCGCGCCCTTGCGCCGGGCGATCCACAACAGCGTCCCCGAGCTGATCGCCCGCCCGCGATTCCCTCCGCTGTTTCGACTCGTAACCACTGCAGCTCGGATCGGCTGGGCGGTCTATGCCGGCCGGCTGCTGGACCGGCGACTCGGTCCCGATGAGCGGCGCGAGCAGATCTACCGGCGCCTGCGGCTGGCTGCCACCAAGCTCGGACCTGCCTACATCAAGCTGGCCCAGCTCATCGCAGCGGGCGAGGGCGTGTTCCCCGATGCGCTTGTGGCCGAATGCCGGCTGTGCCGCGACCAGGTGCCCGCCGAGTCGTGGCCGGCGATCCGTGCAGTCGTCGAGGCTGAACTCGGTCCCCTCGACGAGCGCTTCTCGCACTTCGACAGCGAAGCGACCGCAGCGGCGTCCATCGCCCAGGTGCACGCGGGCCGTCTTCCCGACGGCACGCGGGTCATGGTCAAGGTGCAGCGGCCGGGCATCCGCCGGCGTGTCGAGCGCGACCTGGCGGTGCTGGCGTGGATCGCCCCGAAGCTGGTGGGTCGCATACCGATCACTGCGCTGACCAACCCGCCGGCGTTGGTGGAGCTGTTCGCCGAGACGATCACCGAGGAGCTGGACTTCCGGGTCGAAGTGGCGAACCTCTTCGAGGTGGACCGTGCGCTGCGTGCGACGACGACGACGGGACGCTGGCAGGTGCCCGAACCGGTCCTCGACGCCGTCACCGAGCGGGTGATCGTGATGAGCCCTGTCGCCGGACGCCCGCTGAGCGAGCTGCAGCCCACCGATCTTGCCGACGGCGAGGCGGCCGCCATCTTCCGCCAGATGAACGATGCGCTGCTCCACGGCGCATGCATGACGGGCGTCTTTCACGGCGACTTCCACGCCGGGAACGTCTTCATCGACACCGAAGGGACACCTCCGGGCCAGCCGCCGGTGATCGGCCTGGTCGACTTCGGCATCACCGGACGGCTCGAAGGACCCAAGCGTGTCGCGTTCCTGCGTTACGTCGTCGGCCTGCTGACCGGCGACTTGGAGTCGCAGATCTCCGGGATGATCGACCTCGGCGCGTTCGGCCCCGGCAGCGATCCCGAACAAGTCATCGCAGACCTGCGCCTCGACCGGCCCGGCTTCGATCCGCTGGAGCTGAGCGAAGACGAGTTCACCGCAGAATTCCGGGCGCTGATCTCGGGTCTGCTGGCAAACGGCGCGCGCATCCCCAAAGAGCTGATGCTGTTCATCAAGAACTTTGCCTACCTGTGCTCGGTGACCGGCGAGCTGGAGCCCGACATGGAAGTGCTGGCCCAATTCGAGCGCATCGCCTCGTCGTTCTTTGCACGCAACGGGGTCCGCATGGCTACAGAGATCGGCTTCTCGCCGTCTCCCGAAGCCGTCGACAAGCGCGTCATCCGCCAAGCCATGGGCATCTCGGCCCGGCACGAGCGGGTCACGTGGCGGCTGATCCGCGGGCGGCGCGAGAGCCTGAAGTCCAGGGTGGGCAACGCCGACTGAGCGGCGTCGTTCAGCCGACCTGCTGTGCGCAGATAGGGCATGATCTGGGCCGCATCGAGGGTTGGGCCTCGATGCGGAGACCCGGCGGGACGGTCGGTGTCGGCACGAGAGCGGGAGGAACCATGGCAGCAAGTGGCACAGCGGCGTCAAGCGGTACAGCAGGCCGCATGGCGGGCAAGGTGGCCGTCGTCACCGGCGGGGCGTCGGGGATCGGGCGGGCCTGCGGGCTCCGTTTCGCGGCCGAGGGCGCGTCAATCGTGGTGGCCGACCTGAACCCCGATCGGGCAGCGAACGTCGTCTCCGAGATTAACGAGCTGGGCCGCGATGCAGTCGCGGTCCAGGTGGACACCTCCGATCAGGAACAGAACGACGCGATGGCCGATGCCGCGGTGGACGCCTTCGGGCGCATCGACGCATGTGTGGCCGCTGCGGGAATCTCGCATTCCGGCTACGTGAGCCGGGAGATCGACGAGCAGGCCGGGCAGGACCGCTTCGACCGGGGAGACATGTACTTCATCGACAAGTCGCTCGAATCGTGGCAGCGAGTGCTCGACGTCAACTTGACCGGCGTGATGCTCACCAACCAAGCCGTCGCTCGCAAAATGAAGGACAACGGCGGCGGGGCCATCGTCAATATCTCGTCGATCGCCGGCACCAATGTGCTCAAGGGCAGCTCCGACTACTGCGTGTCCAAGGCCGGCGTGTGGATGCTGACGCGCTGCGCCGCCTTGGAGCTCAGCCGCTACGGCATTCGCGTCAACGCCGTGGGGCCCGGCTACATCCAGACGTCCATGAGCGGTGCAGTGCTGGGCAACGAACGGTGGGTGCAAGAGCGTGAGCGCGAAACACCGCTGGGACGCCTCGGCGAACCGAATGACATCGCCAACGCGTGCCTGTACCTGTGCAGCGACGACGCCAGCTTCGTGACCGGCGAGATCATCTTCCCCGACGGCGGCGTCATGGCCGCAGGCCGCTGAGAGTTGACCTGATGAGCGTGCTGGTCGCCGTCGAACCCGACTGCTGGCGGCGCCCCGTGCTCGCCGAGGCGGTCGTGCGGGGCGGGGGCACGGTGAGCACCCCCGACGGGGCATCGGCGCTCGTATGGGCCGAGCCGGCCCAAGCGCACGTGATCGGGGAAATGGTCGACGCCAATCCCGGCATCGAGTGGGTGCAGCTTCCCTACGCCGGCATCGAGCCCGTGGTCGACATCGTCACCGCCCGGCCTGCCATCGAGTGGTACTGCGGCAAGGGCGTGTACGCGGAGCCCGTCGCCGAACACGCGCTGATGCTGGCGCTGGCAGGCATGCGTGGCATGGCCACCTATGCGAGAGCGGGGCAGTGGAGCGCGCCCCAGGGCCAGAACCTGCTCGGTGCCTCGGTGACGATCCTGGGCGGCGGCGGCATCACCGACTCGCTGCTGCGCCTGCTAGTGCCGTTCGGCTGCGAGGTCACGGTGCTGCGAAACCGGCCTCAACCGATGGACGGCGCTGCACGGGTGGTCGGGCCTGCGGCACTCGCGGATGTCCTGGGAGGCACCGACCTGCTGGTGCTGGCTCTGTCACTGACCCCCGACACGACCGGGATCATCGGCGCTGCCGAGCTTGCAGCACTGCCCGACCACGCTTGGATCGTGAATGTCGCTCGTGGCGGCCACATCGTCACTGACGACCTGGTGGAGGCCTTGCGCGCAGGCCAGATCGGCGGCGCCGCGCTGGACGTGACCGACCCCGAACCGCTGCCCGACGGTCATCCGCTGTGGAGCCTGCCCAACTGCCTCATCACCCCCCACATCGGCAACACGCCCGAGATGGGTCTGGCACTTCTGGCGGAGCGTGTCACTGCCAATGTGGCGCTGCGTATCGCTGATGAGCCGTTGTTCGGACCGGTGTACCTGGACCTGGGCTACTGAAGGGGCACAGATACCAGCTCAGCTCAGCGGAGCTGGGCGTCGTGGGTGCTTTCGACTGCGTCGATGCAGCGCTGGCGGATCTCGGCTGCTTGGGCGTCGGTGAGTGTCCGGTCGTCGGCTTGCAACCGCAGGCGGTATGCCAGCGATCGAGTGCCCGAGGTCATCTGGTCGCCCCGGTAGACGTCGAAGAGCTCCACAGAGCGCAGCTCATCGCCCCCTGCAGCCACCAGCGTGTCGCGTACCTGCGACGCCTGGACGTCGTCGGGGACGGCGAACGCCAGGTCGATGTCGCTGGACGGGTAGGTCGAGACGAGTTGGTAGGGCCGGTCGGCGGCGGTTGATGCGGCGGCCAGCAGTGGCTCCACGTCGACCTGCAGCCAGGCGCATCGTTGCGCGAGACCGTGGCGCTCGCACACCACCGGATCGATCTCGCCCACAACGCCGACGGCGTGGCCGCCCAGCATGACCTGCGCGGCACGCACAGGGTGCATGCCGTCGAGGTCGCCCGCGTTCGTGAGCGCGGCGTCGAGGCCGAATGCTGAGACGATGAGATCCCACAGGTGGACGGCGTCTGCAGCCTCGCCGCCGGACCAGATGACGCCCAGCCGCTCGGTCTCTGTCGGCAGCGGTTCGTCGGGCGCCGGCTGGCCGAATACCACGCCGATCTCGAACAGCGACACGGTGTCGTTGCGGTGGGAGGTGTTGTACGCGGCTGCGGTGAGCAGGCCGGGAAGCAGCGACGGCCGCAGCACCGATTCCTCGGTGGCGAGCGGGTTCAGCAGCCGCACGGGTTCGGTGCCTTCGATGCCGGCACGGCGCAAGGCATCGGGCGCCAGGAACGGGTTGGGCATGGCTTCGGACGAGCCGGCCCCCACCAGCACCCGCCGCAGCTCGCGGCGCAGACGCTGGGTGGGCGTCAGGCGGCCCGGCTCGGGCGAACGCGGGACGGTGCGTCCGAGCTTCCCGTACCCGTAGTGGCGAGCGACCTCCTCGGCCACGTCGGTCTCGGTGACGACGTCTGGCCGGAAACTGGGCACGGTCACCTCGAGCGCAGCGGTCAGGTCACCAGCCGCCGGCTCGCAGGCGAACCCGATGGGTTCGAGCAGTGCCCGTACCTGCGAAGCGGTAAAGCTCTGACTCAACAAGTGGCTCATCCGGGCAGGACGAACCCGGACGTGGGTCGACTCGGGCAGTTCGCCCCGACCGTCGAGTCGGCCGCGGCACACCGACACTCCGCCGGGGGTCACCCGGTTCAGCAGCTCGCAGAAACGGTCGAGCGCGATGGGCACCAGCTCGTGGTCGGTGCCCCGCTCGAAGCGCATCGAGGCCTCCGAGCGCAAGCCCAAGCGCTGCGACGTGCGGGTGATCGACAGGCGGTCCCACCATGCAAGCTCCAGCAGCACGTCGGTGGTGCCGTCGCTGATCTCGGTGTTGGCTGCACCCATGACACCTGCGATGCCGATCAGGCGGTCATCACGGTCGACGATCACGCCGTCGCCTCGGAGCAACTCGCGTTCGGCGCCGTCGAGCGTCACCACGCTCTCGCCGCCGGCGCTGCGACGCGTGCCGAGGTGGCCGCCTGGCACCAAGGCCAAGTCATAGGTGTGGTTGGGTGTGCCGAGCTCGAGCATCACGTAGTTGGAGATGTCCACCACAGAGTTGATCGGGCGCATCCCGCACAGGGTGAGCCGGGCTTGCATCCACAGTGGCGAAGAGCCGATGGATACGCCGCCGATCACGCGCACACCAAACCGGCCGCACAAGTCAGAGTCGACGATCTTCACCGACGCCACCGTCGAGACATCCGCGCCGGTCTCGTCGACTGCTGGCTCGGGAATCCGGAAGGGGACGCCGAGTCGCGCCGCCAAGTCACGTGCAACACCGGCCACCGACATCGCGTCGGGACGGTTCGGGTTCACCTCGAGGTCGTAGAGGACATCGCCGTCGAGGCCGAGCTGGGACATGAGCGAAGCGCCGAGCTCGAAGTCGCTGGGCAGGATCATGATGCCGTCGGCGTCAGCGCCCAATTCGAGCTCTGCAGCAGAGCAGCACATCCCCTGGGAGAGCTGGCCGCGCAGGCGGCGCTCGCCGATCTCGAGGCCCCCGGGCATCGTGGTGCCGACTGTTGCCAGGGGCACCAGATCCCCGACGGACATGTTGAATGCGCCGCAGCACACCTGCAGCGCGCCGCGTGTCCCTTCGCCCGAAGCGCCGGGCAACTCGACATCGACGAGCTGGATGCGGTCAGCCTCGGGATGCGGTCGCAGGCCCGCCACTCGCGCCACCACGACCCCGTCGAGCGGCGGCAGGACGCGCATCTCCTCGACTGCCATGCCGAGGTCGCTCAGGTGGTCGGCCAGCTCGGCGGGGTCGCCCTCGATGGGCGCGAACTCGCGCAGCCAGCTCAGCAGCACCTTCATCGGGGTTGACCCCCAGGGACCGGTCGATGGGACGGCATCAGAACTGGCTGAGAAACCGGATGTCGTTGGAGTACATGTCTCGCAGGTCGTCGATGCCGTGACGCATCAGCGCCAGGCGGTCGATGCCGAAGCCGAAGGCGAAACCCGTCCATTCCTCGAAGTCGATGCCGCAGTTGGTGAGCACATTGGGATGCACCATGCCGCAGCCGCCCAGCTCGATCCAGCCGGTGCGCTGGCAGGTCTGGCATCCCGCGCCCTCGCAGATCACGCAGGTGATGTCGAATTCCGCTGACGGCTCAGTGAACGGGAAGTACGAGGGGCGCAGCCGTGACGAGATCGACCTGCCGAAGTACGCCGAGGTGAACTCCTCCAGCGTTCCCGCAAGGTCGGCGAAGGAGATGCCCCGATCCACCACGAGGCCTTCGAGCTGGTGGAAGACCGGCATGTGGCTGGCATCCGCGGTATCACGCCGGAACACGCGCCCGGGGCAGATCGTGTAGATCGGCGGCGGCTGCACTTCCATGACCCGGATCTGCACGGGCGAGGTGTGGGTGCGCAGCAGCACGTTGGACGCCTCGCCGCCCTCGCCGTCGCCGAGCTCGGTGCGCTCCCCCAGGTCCAGGTAGAGCGTGTCCCACATGGAGCGGGCGGGGTGGGCGGCCGGCAGGTTCAGCGCCTCGAAGTTGTACCAGTCGGTCTCGGCTTGAGGGCCTTCGGAGACCGTGAATCCCATGCCGACGAAGACGTCTTCGAGACGTTCAGTGGTCTGGGTGACCAAGTGCAGGTGCCCGCGCTCGGGCCCCGGCGGAGTCTCGGTGAGGTCCAGCCATTCCCGCTGCAGCTGTTCACGGCGTGCCACGGCGGCCAGCTCGTCGGAGGCCTGCGCGTGCGCTGTGCGCAATTCCTGTTGCGCCTCGTTGAGTGCTCGCCCGACTCCTGCTCGCTGATCCGGCGCGAGCGAGCCCAGAGCTTGCTTGATGGGCCCGAGTGCCGACTTGCGACCGAACAGTCCCGATTCGACCTGTGCCAGCTCGTCGGTGCTCAACGCCGCGGCGATTGCAGCGAGCCCCTGGCTGCGGGCAGCATCGATGTCGGCGAGCAGCGTGTCGAGATCTGCGTCGGTGGCCGGGCCGTTCACGGCAGGCATCGTACGAGTCCGCACCGCCGAACGGTCGGCATTTTTCAGGCGCGCGCTCTTATGGCGTACATCAGCACGGCAGCGGCGACGGCCACGTTGAGCGAGTCCACCGGGTGCTGCATCGGAATCGAGACAGCCACGTCTGTGCCGCTGATCGCTTCGGCAGATGGCCCGTGAGCTTCGTTGCCCACCACGAGCGCCATGCGGTCAGCGCTGGGCAGTTCGTCCACCCCGATGTCGCCGTCGGGAGTCGCCCGTACACACACGTGGCCCGCACCCGACAGCTCGCTGAGCACGTCGGCGGTCGTGTGCCCCCGGCACACCAGGAGCCCGAACGTCAGACCTGCCGCACCGCGCAGCGCTTTGGGACTCCACAAGTCAGTCGTTCCCTCGGTGGCAATCACGGCGCCGAAGCCCGCCGCGACAGCGCTTCGCACGACAGCGCCGGCATTGCCAGGGTCGCGCACAGCTTCGAGCACCACCACTCGCGGTGCCCCGACGGCCGCTTCGAGCGGTGTGTCAGCGAACTGGGCGATGGCCAGCACGCCCTGGGGGTTCATGGCATCGGCGAGAGGGTCGAGCTCATCGGCGGGGACCGAAGAGATCGTGCCGATGCGCTCCCGGTAATCCGCGCCGAGTCGCCGCCCGTCGGGATGCTCATCGGCGGTGGCCTCGGGCGCATATCGGCCAACCAGTTCGGGCCGAGCGAACACCGCTTCCAGCACGGCCCCGCTCGCCAGTGCGCCGTCGACCGCGCGAGGCCCCTCGACGACAGCCAGGCCAGAGGCATCTCGCTGGCGCCGGTCGCGCACCAAGCGCGACAGCCGCGCCAGCGCGGCTTTGGAGGGCGGATGTGTGCTCAGGCGGCTGCGTCGGTGAGGGCGGCCTCGGCTCGCTCAGCGATCGCAGCGAATGCTGCCGGATCGCTCACGGCGAGATCAGCCAGGTTCTTGCGGTCGACACTGATGCCCGCAATGCCCAGCCCATGCATGAGACGGCTGTAGGTGGTGCCGTTCTGACGTGCAGCAGCGTTGATGCGCTGGATCCACAGGCGCCGGAACTCACCCTTGCGGGCTCTGCGGTCGCGGAACGCGTACTGCCCGCTGTGCATGACCTGCTCGTTGGCAGCCCGAAATGACCTGCTCTTGTTGCCGTAGTAGCCCTTCGCCTTAGCCAGCGTCGCCTTGCGGCGGGTGCGACTGGCCACGGATCGCTTGACTCGTGCCACGTTGGTCCTCCCGTGTCGATGGGATCAGTTCTGCCGGATCGGGTCTCAGCGGCCCAGCATCCGGTTGATGCGCCTGGCGTCGGCCGCAGACACTTCGCCTTCGAGTGCCAGTCGCCGCTTGCGCGCCGACGACTTCTTCTCCAGCAGGTGGTTGCGATTGCGCTTGCGGCGCACGAGCTTGCCGGTACCGGTGGTCTTGAAGCGCTTCTTGGCGCCGCTGTGGGTCTTCATCTTGGGCATGGATTTGCTGCCTTGGTTGTGGTGGCTCGATCAATGTGGCCCGCACCGGCTGTCGGCGCGGGATCTGGGCGGTACAGCGAGCGCCGTGCCTCAGGCCGCACGCACCGGCTGCACCTCAGTCGCTGGGCGGATCTGCGGCTTTGCGACGCTGGCGGGAAGCGCGGTCGGGACTCAGCAACATCGTCATGTTGCGCCCGTCGAGACGGGGGAACTGGTCGACCTTGCCGACGTCGGCGACCGCTTCGGCAACCCGCTCGAGAATCTGGCCGCCGAGCTCAGGATGGAACACTTCGCGCCCCCTGAACATGACGGTGACCTTGACCTTGTGGCCGTCCTCGAGAAACTTGCTGACCTTGGACGTCTTGGTGCCGAAGTCGCCGGTCCCAATCTTGGGCCGGTACTTCATCTCCTTCAGCCCAGTGTGCGTCGACTTGCGTCGCGACTCCTTGGCCCGCTGTGCCGCCTCGTACTTGTACTTGCCGTAATCCATGATCCGGCAGACCGGCGGGGCGGCGTTGGGCGCCACCTCGACGAGGTCCAAGTCCAAGTTGCGGGCGATTTGCAGGGCCTCAGGGACCGACTTGATGCCGATCTGCTCACCGTCGGGTGCGACCAATCGGACCTCGCGGACTCTGATGTCCTCGTTGATCCGGGCGTCACCGTCGCTTGCGCGTGCTATGGCCGTACTCGCTTGTCCAAAGGACGCTCCTCGTCCACGCGGCATCCGTTTCGAGCCCAGTACCAGAACGCGCCCTCGGGCGGTTCGGTGGGGGTCAGACCCCGCTTGTTCCAGTTGTAAGGGCCGTAGGGTAACAGCGCTGGCCGAGGGCGGCACTGCGGTGGCGTTGACGCGCCGGCGCAGGCCGATACGGGGGCGCCGCGGCGTCGATGCAGGCCAGCGCAGCGAAACGACGGGGAGAGGTTGCCGATGAGCACGTTGTGGACGCCCGAGGGTGAGCATCGAGTTCCTCGCGAGAGCGCCGGTGAGACGCCGCCCGAGCAGGCCGATGATGGCGGCGGCGACGTCGAGGGCGCGTTCGACATCGATCCCGAGACGGGTCTTCCGATCGACCCACGCACCGGCGAGCCGTTCGACCCCGAAGAGCTGGCCGAGATGCAAGCGCAGCTGCGCGAAGCCCAAGAGCAGCTCGTCTCGGTGCCGGCAGCCGAGATCGTCCAGAACCACATGATGGGGCTGTTCGAGCTGGCCGCCTTGCACCTGCGGCGGGAGCCTCCCGACCTGGCCGAGGCGAGGCTGCCGATCGACGCGTTGGGGCTTCTGGTGGACCACCTGGCCGACCAGCTGCCCGCCGGCGAGACCCTGCGGGGCGCGTTGCAGCAGATTCGCTTGGCCTACGTGGAGATCCACAAGCAGCAGACTGCCGCGGAATAGGCCCTGCGCCAGAGCCGGCGCGTCCACGCCCGGCAGGCCCGGCAGCGAGCAGCGGGCCCGTCAGGGCACCAGGAAAACCACCACAGCTCCCGGGGGTGCCGCGGGTACCGTTGCCGCCCATGCTCAAGCTCGTGCTCCCCAAGGGCTCGCTGGAACAGGCGACCCTGCAGCTGTTTTCCGATGCTGACCTGCCAGTTCGCAGGGGCTCGGCGGTGGACTATCGCGCCACCGTCGACGATCCACGCATCGACGACGTTCGCATCCTGAGACCCCAGGAGATCCCGTCGTACGTCGCTGACGGATTGTTCGATCTCGGCATCGCCGGACGCGACTGGATCGAAGAGACCGACAGCGACGTGGTCTCGCTGGGCGAGCTGCGCTACTCCAAGGCCACGGCGCGGCCGGTGCGCATCGTGGTCGCAGTGCCTGATGCCAGCAACTACCAGGCGATCGCCGACCTGCCCGACGGGGTGAAGGTGTCGAGCGAGTATCCGGTGCTGACTCGACGGTTCTTCGCTGAGCGAGGCGTGAATGCTGATGTGCGGCTGAGCTATGGCGCAACCGAGGCCAAGGCGCCCGAGATCGTGGACGCGGTGGTCGACGTCACCGAGACCGGCCGGGCCCTGCGGGCTGCGGGCCTGCGCATCATCGACGAGATCCTCACGAGCTACACCGAGATCTTCACCAACCGGGCCGCGTACGACGACCCGGCCAAGCGGCGTGCGATGACCCAGATCAAGACGCTGCTCGACGGTGTGCTCGATGCTCGCGGCAAGGTGCTGGTGAAGCTGAATGTTGCCCGTGAGCACCTCGACGCCGTGGTAGACGTGCTGCCTTCGATGAAGGCTCCGACCGTGAACGAGCTGTGGGGCGGCGAGGCCTACGCCGTCGAGACGGTGGCGCCGAAGCAGACGATCAACGTGCTGATCCCCGAGCTGATCGAACGCGGCGCAACCGACATCGTCGAGATGCCGATCTCCAAGATCGTCCCCTGAGCCTGCGCACAACAGGCATCTCGACGACATCGGATTCGGCGAGATATCGAGTTCGGGGATCGTTCCCTGGACGCAGCGTGGACAGGTGTACCTTTCCGACGCAGTGCCAGTTTGCTCCAGCTCAAGCTCGCGTCGCTTACGCGCCGCCCGGGCCGCGGCTTTGCCCAGCGACTCAGCCCCTTGCGACAATGCGGCCGGCGAGGCGATGCCTGCCATACGGATCGAAGGGCTCACCCTCAGATTCGGAGATGCACTTGCGCTCGACGACGTGAGTTTTGACGTGAAGACCGGCGAACTGGTGGGGCTGCTTGGGCCCAACGGCGCTGGAAAGACCACCACCATCAACGTGCTGTCAACCCTGCTGATCCCCGATTCAGGACGCGCGTGGGTAGGCGGGCATGACGTGCTGACGGCGCCACGCGCGGTCCGCGAGATCATCTCGCTGACAGGGCAATTCGCAGCGCTCGATGACATGCTGACCGGTCGCGAGAACCTCGTGCTTTTTGGCCGGCTCCGCTCGCTGTCGAAGGCCGCTGCTGCTTCCCGCGCCGATGAGCTGCTCGCGCGATTCGGCCTCGCCGACTTCGCGTCGAAGCGTGCGGGCACCTACTCGGGCGGTATGCGTCGGCGACTCGACCTGGCTGTAAGCCTGGTAGTGCCAACCCCGGTGCTGTTTCTGGATGAACCCACCGCCGGGCTCGACCCACGCAGCCGTGCCGAGTTGTGGAACGTCGTTCGGGAGCTGCGGGCGGATGGCCACGCCATCGTACTGACCACGCAGTATCTGGAGGAGGCTGACCAGCTCGCTGACCGCATCGTGGTCATCGACCAAGGACGCGTCGCAGCCGAAGGCACCCCCGCCGAGCTGAAGAAGCGCTCCGGCGGCTACGCATGCGTGGTGTCTCCTGTGGAGCTGTCCCGGCTGGACGAGTGCGCAACGGCGATGAAGTCCTTCGGTGCGCCTGCCGTGGACCGTGAGGCCGGATCGGTCACTATCGCCGATGCTGAACCTGATGCCCTCAGTCAGATCATCGCCAGTCTCCACGGCATCAAGCTGGCAGACATTTCGTTGCGGCAACCGACCCTGGATGAGGTCTTCCTGCAACTGACGGGCAATAGCCCGCAGTGACATCTCTGCTCGCCGACGCGAGGCTCCTCGGCGCTCGCTCGGTGACGCGCAGCCGGCGCAACCCGGCATCGGTCAGCGGCGAAGCAGCCGTCGCCAGCGCGGCCATTGAGGCCTACCAGGCTGCAAGCGACGACGCCGAGTCGGAAACCGAAGATGCAGCCGTGGGGCCGTGCGGTGGCACACCAACTGATGCGCCGGTACAACTGCTCGAAAGTCCATGGACGATGGAAGCGAGCTGGTCGCCCGATTGCCGGCACATTGCCTACATCGACGGAGCAGCGCTGGAGGTCGCCGAACCGGACGGCACCAACGATCGGGTGCTGTTCATCGGTGACGCTTCACCCGCATTACCCGCATGGTCGCCCGACGGCTCCAAGATCGCCTTCAACGGATTGACCTTTGATCCTTTCCGGAGCCACATCTGGACGGTCAACCGTGACGGATCGAATCCGGTCCAATTGACCAGCGGCGCGGTCGAGGACAGCAATCCGAGCTGGTCGCCTGACAGTCGCAGGCTGGTATTCGGTCGCAATAACCAGTCCAACCACGAGTGGTACATCGTGGTCATGGATTCCGATGGGCGGAACCCAGTCGATCTGACCCGGAAACTCGGTGGAGGAACGGAGCCGGCCTGGTCTCCTGACGGTTCACTGATTGCCTTCAGTTCGTCAGGGCTGAAAATCATGAATCCTGACGGAACCAATAGCAAGAGGTTGCCTCCCGAAAGCAATCTCAGGGGCGCACTGCCGATCAACCCCAAGAGCAAGCTGTCTTGGTCGCCTGACGGCACCCGCTTGGCGCTCAGCATCCACGAGACACGCGAAGGTAGCGCCATCGCGGGTGAATCGAATATCGCCATCCTCGAGCTCAGCACCGGGAAGATCACCCAGGTTACCGCAATGGAAGGCCACGAGATCAACCCCGATTGGTGGCGCTTCGCGTTTGCGCGTGGAGTAGCTCGGTGAGGGTCCCGGCTCGATAGGGAGGGATCCCCCAGAATCGGAGGTGTCTTGTTGCCCCGATTCGGGAGGATCCCTGTGGCTGTTGACCTTACGCG
>Ga0209544_1000340_pt1 | contig 68609 bp, 53 predicted proteins | sample MesohylPK_FD_187297 | JGI IMG/M metagenome (GOLD analysis project Ga0209544, IMG submission 187297) | Host-associated microbial community of the marine sponge Aplysina aerophoba from Gulf of Piran - sponge mesohyl, lysed by proteinase K... | ecosystem: Host-associated > Porifera > Sponge >... | reverse complement strand
GAGCGCCTCGCCGAGCTCGGCGTCACCGCGGGCTGTGTGGCCCGTCCCGCGCTCTACTGCCCCGACGATCCTGTCACCCGCGCCCAGGCGGCCAGCTTCCTGGCCCGGGCCTTCAACCTCCCCGCCGCGGCCCCCGCAGGGTTCGCCGACACCGCCGCCAGCACCCACGCCGCCGACATCGACGCCCTCCATGCCGCTGCCGGCGCCGCCGCCGCCTGCGCCACCGAGCCGCTGCGCTACTGCCCCAACGAACCCGTCACCCGCGCCCAGTTTGCAGCCCTCCTCAACCGTGCACGCGCCCACGCCGCCGACGGCTAGCAGGCTGATGGGCTGTTACCGGCGTACCTGGCATGCGGCTTCGTGGGCCTCATCCTGAGGGTGGGGTCCGTCCACGGCTTGCTGCGCAGGCTTCTGCGGACGGTCGGCTGCCGAAGCGCGGCGACGACCGCGGCCTGACCACCCTGGAATGGCTCCTGATCGTCGCGGCCATAGCCGGCCTGGCCGCACTGGCCGTGGTGCTGGTCACCAAAGTGGTGAGCGACACCGGCGATCAGGTGGGCAGCCTCAGTCCCCGGCTGGCCGCCGCCAGGCTGCAAGCCCATGAGATCGAGGTCGAAGCCTCGAAACTCACGCCGGACGACATTCCGGACAGGAAGACGTATAACGCCATGATTCGAAAGTATGACCATGAATGTGAACGGTTAGGCATCTTATATGGGGACATCGATGGGATAGCCATCCATTTCATCGCTCCACCCGCGCCCGATTGGCCGCAGCCCGGCGATTCACCCCAGCTGAAGAAGGACATCCTGAGGATGAATGTAGAGATAGGGGTACAGATGGGATTCGGTGGCGACCCGCCCCAAGGAGGCTGCTGGATGACGGTGCACGGAAAAGTGTTCACCACGTGCTGCAAGAGGTTCAATCCGGCTATCAGGGATGCCCTGGTAGCCGAATGCACGCGCCTCAACATATTTAGAAGGTGCGAACCTAACATACAGATGGGCCCAAGAGGATGAGCTGGGCCGCTGCCACCACCCTGCGCCTCAGCACGATGGGCATCGGGAGCGGCGTGGAGACGCCTCCCGCTCACACGCCGCCGAGATCCCCTCAGTCGCCGGAATCCCTGTAGTCGAGGACCTCCACGGCCGTTGTCTTGCAGGGATTTGGCCTGTGGACGGCGAACTGACTCGCTCGCGCCTATGGTGGAGCCATGACGTCGACCCCGACACAGGCGGCGCCCTACGAGTCTCCCGAGTGGCACCCTGCTTTCGAGGAGTACTGCGAGACGATCTTCGAGCTGGCCGAGGACGACCTCGAGGTGATCCAGGCCCGCATCGCCGACCGGCTGGAGATCTCCCGCCCCGCGGTCTCGGAGATGATCCGCCGGATGCAGGCCGAGGGCCTCGTCGAGGAGGGCAAGGGCACGATCCGGCTCACCGACCGGGGATACTCGCTGGCGGAGACCGTGGTGCGACGCCACCGACTGGCCGAGTGCTTCCTCACCGACATTCTCGGGCTCTCCTGGGCAGAGGCCCATCAGGAGGCCGGCAAGTGGGAGCACATCATCTCCCCCGCGGTGGAGCAGGCCATGATGCGGGTGCTCGAGGAGCCCACCACCTGCCCCCACGGCAACCCCATCCCGGGCTCCGCGTACGAGGCGCCCGAGATGGTGACCCTGGACAACCTCGAGGTGGGGCGGGACTTCACCGTGCAGCGCATCCCCGAGGAACTGGAGTTCCAGCCCGGGATGCTCGAGTTCCTGGAGCAGGCCAGGGTGACGCCCGGATCGACGGGCACGGTCACCGCCCGCTCCCCCGACGGCACCTTCACCCTCAGCGTCGAGGGCGGACCGGTGGGCCTGAGCGACTACGCCACCTCCCGCATCCTCGTCACCGCCGCGCCAGCCGGCTGAGAAGAATCCTCCCGCCCCCACGGCCATGGCGCGCTCCGCCGCGGGTCGGGCCCGCCTTGGGCGCGGGCTCGGGCTGTGTGGTACTTTGATGTGGTCAAACTACGGGGTTCTCGGCGCAGGCCCTCACGGGAGCGTCGAGACCGGCACCCAGGAGGGTCCATATGGCACCAAACCAGTTCTCACGACGCAGATTCATCGGGCGCACCGCCGCCGGGGCGGGATTGGTCCTCGGGGGTGGCCGCCTCCTGACAGCCTGCGGCGACGACGAGGCCGCCGCTCCGACCACCACCGCCGCGGCGCCCGCAACCACCACCGCCGCGCCGACGACCACCGCCGCGCCGACCACCACCGCCGCGCCCGCGACCACCGCCGCGCCGACCACCACCGCCCCTCTCGAACTCGCAGAAGCGAACTTCCAGTTGAGCTGGTTCGACTCCGTACAGTTCGGCGGCTCCTACATCGCCCACGAGCGGGGCTACTACGAGCGCTTCGGCCTCGACGTGTCTCTCGTTCCCGGCGGCCCGGGCGTGTCGCCGGACGCCGCGGTGGCCGCCGATCAGGCCCTGGTGGGCATCTCGGCTGCGAACTTCACCGGCCAGTCCGTCGCCGACGGCGCACCGTTCAAGATCGTGGGCGTGGCCATGCAGAAGAACCCGTTCGTGATCGCCTCGCTGTCGGACAACCCGATCAACGAGCCCAAGGATCTGGAGGGCACGAAGCTCGGCATGGCCTTCAACAACCAACTCGACCTCGAGTTGCTGTCGGAGCTCAACGACGTCGACATCAGCAAGATCGAAGTGATCACCAGCGACTACGACCCGGCGCCGCTGGTCAACGGCGAGGTCGACTCGCTGCTGTGCTGGCTCACCGACCTGCCGGTGGCCATGACGGTCCAGGGAATCGACAACACCACCATGCTGTTCGCCGACTTCGGCTACGCGGTGCACAGCCAGACCCTGATCTGCACCGAGGACTCGCTGGCCAACCGGCGCGACCAGGTGCTCGGGCTGCTCAAGGGCGACATCCTGGGCTGGCAGGAGTACCGGACCGACACCGACGCGGCCGCCCAGCTGACCGTCGACCTGTTCCCGGACGCCGGCTTCGACCTGGAAGCGCAGAAGCTGCAGGCATCCGAGCAGCTGAAGATCATGTTCAGCGCAGACACCGACGAGCACGGCTTCCTGTGGTTCACCGACGAGTCCGTCCAGGACAACATCCGCACCCTGGCCGCGCTCGGCGTGGACGTGACTGCAGACCTGTGGGACCGGTCCCTGCTGGAGGAGATCTACGCCGACGGCCCGGTCCTGACGTGACGGAGCGCAACCACGGTCTCAGCCGTCGAGAGTGATGGCCCGGCGGGGAGCGCCGGTAGACGTCGTCGGGGTCGGACGCACGTTCGCCCTCGGTGGCGGCGAGGTGGAGGCCCTTCGCGGGTTTGACCTGCATGTTCCCGCGGGCGGCTTCAGCGCGCTGATCGGGCCGTCGGGGTGCGGCAAGTCCACGGCGCTGCGCCTGGTGGCCGGGCTGGACCTGCCCGACGAGGGGACCATCGACATGGACGGAGCCTCCCCCGACCAGATGCGGCGGGGCCAGCGAATCGGCGTCGCCTTCCAGGACCCGTCGCTGCTGCCGTGGCGGACGGTCTCGACGAACATCCGCCTCGCGCTGGAGCTCGTGGGCCGGCGCCACGACACCGCAGCGGTCAGCGACCTGATCGAGCTGGTCGGTCTGCAGGGGTTCGAGAAGGCCCGGCCCGCGCAGCTCTCGGGGGGCATGCGCCAGCGTGTCGCCATCGCTCGCTCCCTGGTCACCGAGCCCGACCTGCTGCTGCTCGACGAGCCCTTCGGCGCCCTCGACGCCCTCACCCGCCAGCAGCTCAACGACGAGCTCCAGCGCATCTGGACGGCCCGCGGGACTACCACCATCCTGGTGACCCACTCGATCCCCGAAGCGGTGTACGTCGCCGACGACGTGCTGGTCATGTCGCCCCGACCGGGCCGGGTGGTGGCCCGCCACTCCATCGATTTCGAGCGGCCCCGAACCAGGGAGTTGCTTCTCGCCGACGAGTTCCACGCCAAGGTGGAGGCGGTCTCGGCCAGCCTGCACCGCTCCGAGGGGCAGGTCGTTCAGATCGAGGCAGACAACAGTTGATCGCCCCGGCCCGAGCTCGCAGCACGGCCAGGGCCGGCCAGGCCGCCAGCGGGATGGACCGGGTGCCGGCGCGGGTGCTCAGCGCGGCCGTAGGGATCCTCGTGCTCGCGCTGTGGGAGTTGCTGGCCCGAACGGTGTACGCGGGGTCGTACCGGCTGTCGCCGCCCACCGCGGTGGTGGTCGACTTCTTCGAGTACCGCGACCTCTACCTGCGCAACCTGTGGCACTCGACGAAGACTGCGGCTTGGGGCTTCCTCTGGGGGAATCTGGCGGCGATAGCGCTGGCGGGGGTGGCGTCGATCATTCCGGTGCTGCGCCGCAGCATCGGCGCGATAGCTCTGACCGTATTCTGCCTGCCCTTCATCGCAGTGGCTCCGATCCTGCGGCTGATCACCGGCCCGGGCAACGGCACGCCGATCACGCTGTCGGCGCTGGCCGTCTTCTTCACCACCTACGTGGCCGCCCTCCTCGGCCTCGACACCGCTCCGGGGAGCGCCCTCGACGTGGTCCGCTCCTTCGGCAGGGGCCGGTTCGCGGCATTCCGCCGGGTCAGGCTCAGAGCTTCGGTGCCGGCGATGATCGCCGGCCTGCAGATCGCGGCGCCGGCCGCCTTCCTGGGCGCGGTGGTGGGCGAGTTCACCGGGGCCCGCAGCGGCCTGGGGATACTCACGGTGAGGGCTCTGGGCGCCCTGAACACCGACCGCATCTGGGTGATCGCCGTGATGGCCACGGCCGTGGCCACGGGCGGGTACATGGTGATCGGCGCGCTGGGCCGGTGGCTGTGCCCGTGGGCGCCCGCGCTGGACGTGGGGGCCGTTCCGACCGCGCGCCAGGAGCCGGGCCTGCTCAACCGGCTCGCCGCCCTCCTGGCCCCGATCATCGTCGTGTTCGTCTTCTGGTACGCGTTCTTGTGGGTGTTCCAGATAAAGCCGTTCTTCGCCAAGACGCCCCTCGACGTGTGGGCGGAGCTGTTCACCAACGCCGACGCGGCCGAGACCCGGTCGTCGGTCTTCGGCGCGCTGGGGACCACGCTGTGGACCACTTCGCTGGGCTACGTCGCGGGGCTGATCGGCGCGGTGGTCACCGCGGTCGTGTTCATTCTCGTGCCCTGGCTGGAGCGGGCGCTGATGCCGATCGCGGTGGCGCTGCGGTCGATCCCCATCATCGTCACCACCCCGGTGATCATCCTGTTCGTCGGGCGCGGCCTGCTGACCACGACGGCGATCGTGGCGGTCATGTCGTTCTTCCCGACCCTGGTCAACTGCTACGCGGCCATGAGCCGAACCCCTGAGGGGATCCTCGACGTGCTCAAGTCCTACGACGCCGGATCTGCGGCCAATGTGCGCAACGCCTACCTTCCGACCGCGGTGCCGGCCCTGCTGGCCTCGGCCCGGATCGCGGTGCCGACGTCGCTGCTGGGCGCCACCGTGGCCGAATGGCTGGCTACCGGAGACGGGATCGGGGCGGTGATGGTGATCGCCTTCACCCGCAACGACTACAACGTGCTGTGGGTGTCGGTGGCAGTGCTGACGCTGGTGGCGGTGATCGGCTACTGGCTGGTGGCCGCGTTGGAGCTGCGCACCCTCGAGCGCGTGGCTCCGGGTGTGTCACGATGAACAACGCCGGCGCTTCCCGCTCGGTGCGCAGTAATCCGGCTACACCCTTGGATTCTGCACACGCAACGCGCGAGAGCGAGCCGGCCGGCCCGCCTGCTGGAACCCAGGCCGCGGTGATGGCCCGCTACGACGAACTGGCCGGGCTGCTCGGCGGGATGGACAGCCGCCCGCAAGCCGACCCGGACCTGTCGGCCGCAGCCGCGGCCGCTGTGGTGCACGAGGCACGGCTGCTGGACGCCGGCCGCTTCGAGGACTGGCTGGCCGGTTGGACCAGCGACGCCGTGCTGTGGGTCCCGCTCTCGGCGCCGACGCATCCCGGCACCGACCAATCGCTGCTTCTCGACGACCGTCGCCGGTTGGCCGAGCGCGTCGACTGGCGCCGCGAGCCCTCGGCCTGGGGCCAGCACCCGCCGTCGCGCACCACCCGAGTCGTCGGGAGCGTCGAGGCCTGGCCCGCACCCGGCAACGGCATCGTCACCCGGTCCACCCTGCTCGTCGACGAGTTCCGCCACGGCCGCCACCAGGCTCTCGCCGGCTACCAGATCCACGAACTGGTCGGCGACGGCCTGATGCGCCGCACCAAGATCCTCGTCGTGCCCGCGCTGGGCACCGGCGTCCGCAATCCGAGCTTCCTGCTATAGGGGTACCGCCGTGACCGCCATCGACTCCCATCTAACGCATGCCGAACTCGACCATCTCGTGCAGCCGCACCGGGTGCACCGCCGGATCTACACCGACCCGCAGATCTTCGACGTGGAGATGACCCGGGTGTTCGCGGCGTCGTGGTGCTATGTGGGCCATGAGAGCGAGATCCCCGAGCCGGGCGACTACCGCACCACCACGCTGGGGCGCCGGCCAGTCCTGATGACCCGGGACCGCGACGGCGCGGTGAACGTGCTGCTCAACCGCTGCACGCACCGCGGAACGGTGCTCGCCGTCGAGGCCGGCGGCTGCGCCAAGCGCTTCGTGTGCCCCTACCACGGCTGGACCTTCGCGCCCGACGGGCAGCTGGTGGCCATCCCGTTCCCGGCCGACCACCCCGTCGAGGACCGTTCCAGCCTGTCGCTGGGCCGGCTGGAGACAGCCAGCTACCGCGGGTTCGTGTTCGCAACCCTCAACGCCGAGCCCGAGCCGCTGGACTGCTGGCTCGGCGAGGCCCGCGAGGCCTTCGACGCCATCGTCGACCGCCATCCCGGCGGCGAGATCGCGGTCATGGGGTCGCCCCAGTTGCTGGAGTTCGTGGGCAACTGGAAGCTCTCCTGGGACAACGCGGCCGACGGCCTGCACGCCACCTTCGCCCACGAGTCCTACAACACGCTGGGCGAGATGGTGGACACCGAGACTGTCCTGGCCCGCGACCCGGGATCCACGCCGATGGTGTCCAAGGCGCTGCGCAACGGCCACATGGTGGTGGATCAGCGTCCGGGCATCCCGCAGGGGCCGTGGGCCACGATGCGCAAGGTGCCGTTCCGGGAGCCGATGGAGACGACGCTGGTCGACGCCGGCGATGCAGACTTGCTCGACCTGGCCACCGGGAGCATGGTGAACCTGTCACTGTTTCCGAACCTGCTGTTCGTCGGCAACCAGCTGCTGGTCATCGAGCCGGTGGCCGTGGACCGGACCAGGCTCCAGCTGTGGCTCACGTCCGCGCCGGGCGCGCCGGCCGAGATCGACCTGCTGCGCCTGCGGGTGGACGAGGACTTCGTCAACTTCGGCACGCCCGACGACCTGGACATGTTCGAGCGGGTCCAGCGGGGCCTGTCCATCCCGGAGATGGAGTGGATCGACATGAGCCGGGGCCTTCCCGACGATGTCGGCGCCGGTGACGACGCCACGATCCACGGCCCGATCACCTCGGAGGCGCCCCAGCGCCGTTACCTCGCCCACTACGCCAAGCTGATGACCAACCCGGCGCCGACCCGTGCCCGCTGACCTCGCCCCGGCGCCGACCGGCGAGCGGAGAGCCGGACCGGCCACCGCCCGCTGGGGCGGCGCCGCCGAGTCGCTCCCGGCCCTTGGCCGGCACCGGCCGGAGGCAAGGCCGGCCATGACCGTCCCGGAGGCCACCCGTGGCCGCTGAGCAGAGCCCTGGGGGGAGCGCCGAGCGCCGGGCCGTCTTCGAGGAGCGGGGCGCGGTGGTGGTGCCCGGGTTGCTCGACCCGAGCTGGTGCGAGCGGCTCCACGCCGCCATCGAGCGCTGCCAGACCAGCCCCAGCCAGTTCTACGGGGTGCTGTCGCCGCCGGGGGAGCTGAAGGTGGACAGCGACCTGTTCCGCTGGTTCGACGACCCCGACATCGCCGAGGCGACCCATTCGTCGCCGCTGCCCGCGCTGGGCGCGGAACTGTGCGGCGCCGACGCGGCCGTGCTGATCGAGGACCAGTGGTTCTGCTCGGAGCCGGGCGCGGTGTCTCGCAGCCCGTGGCACCAGGACCATCCCTACTACAACCTCGACCGGCCCTTCGCCACGATCTGGGTGACCCTCGACGACGTGACCGCCGACGCTGCGCTGCGAGTGGTGGAGGGCTCCCACGCCGCCGGCATCACCTACGCGCCGATCGAGTTCTCGTCCTCGACGACCACCATCGGCGGGGGCTCGGAACTGGAACCGGTGCCCGACGTGGACGCCGACCCCGAGCGGTTCCCGGTCACCACCTGGGATCTGCAGGCCGGAGACGCGGTGGCCATCGACTCCCGGATGCTGCACGCCACCGGCATACGCGAGGTGGCCGACCGGCCCTTCCGGCGGCTGTCGACCCGCTACGCCCACCCCGACACCCGCTACCTCGACCTGGGAGAGCAGGCCGCGGTGTTCTGGCGGATGCTCCCCCACGGCCTGAGCACCGGCGACCCGGTCGCCGGAGAGGTCTTCCCCCTGATCAAGCCCTGACCGCGCTGGGCGGCGCCCGTCTGTACGAGGACTCCCGGCGATAGTTCAGTCATTCTAGCCCGTGTTGGCATAACATATACTGGTATGTAGTCTATTGTGTGAGCCTCGCCGCCGGGCCTCAACGGCGCCGCCAACCACACCCGCACGCTGCGAGAACACCCCGCCGCGAGACCCGTCAACGAGGCTCCCGTGACAACAACCGCACCCACACCCGCCGTCGAGGCCACCTCCGACATGGCCCACACACCAGACCCCGCAACCCAGGCACTGCCAGCCCAGAACGCCGCGGCCGCGGCCAGGCCCACCCTGCGCGGCCAGATCGCCGAAAACCCGCTGCTGAGCTTCCTCGGCGGGCTCATCGTCATGCTGCTCACCGCCGCCGTCGCCAGCCCCCACATTCGCATCAACGACACCAACGACCGCCTCGACCGCATCGAAGACACCATGCACGCCGGATTCGCAGCCCTCAACAACAAGATCGACACCAAAATCGACGAACTCGACAACAAGATCGACACCAAATTCGCCGAACTCGACAACAAGATCGACCAGCTCGACGACAGGATCGACCGGATCGAACTGAAGCTGGCCGAGTTGATCACCGCGCTCCGGACGAGCGGCGTCATAGCCAGCGCGGCCCCCGGCTAGGGATTGAGATTCTCGATTGCGCCCGCTTGGCCAAGTGGCCACGCAACGCCCGAGGATCGGGCCTGCCGGCCGCTAGCCGGGGGCGGAGACGTGGACGAAGCGGGTGGTCTCGGCGCCGAGGTGTTGCCAGCGGTGGCGGGTGGCGGTCGAGTAGATCATGGTGTCGCCCGCGGCGAGGCGGTGGGTGACGATGCGGCCGTCGCCGTCGTCGAGGTCGACCGCGAACATGCCCTGGGTGACGTGGATCATCTCCCGGCCCTCCGAGGCGAAGAACCCGCCGAGCTGCGAGCCGGGCTCGACGACGTACTCGGCCGCGCTGAACGGCTCGTCCAGGCCGGTCAGCTGGCGGCGGAACGCGGTCTGGGGGGCGTCGGTGATGTCGTAGCGCGGGCCCTCCTCGCAGGGGGTCACGACCACGTCGGCCGACACCGGGCCGGCCAGCAGCCGCTCCGGGGTGGTCTCCAGCACCCTGGCGATGGCGAACAGCGACGTGAGGCTGGGGGCCGCGAAGCTGGTCTCCACCTGGCTGAGGAACGGAACCGAAAGGCCGGCCCGGGCGGCAACCTGGCTGAGGGTCAGGCCGAGCTGGTTGCGGCGGCTGCGCACCGCCTGTCCGAGCTCCTCCAGGGCGCGGCTGTCGTGGTCGCTGCGGGGCTGCGGCTGGGGCTGGGGCTGGGCGGAGGCGGCCATCGGTGCGACGCTACTGGCGGGAGCCCTCGGTCCCCGCCGATCACCCCTCCGCGGGGCCGGACCCGGCTGCGGTGCGGCCCGACTCGTGCTCGGGGAACAGCTCGGCGTAGGTGTCGCCCTCCTGATAGGGGTGCGCGGCCAGCTTCTCCTCGTCGACGTCCACGCCCAGGCCGGGGCCGGTCGGGGCGGTTATGTGCCCGCCGCCCAGGTCGGTGAGAGCCAGGCCGGGGTTGTGGCCGATGTCGGTGATCATCGGCTGGTGCGGGTCGATGTCGTACTCGCACAGCCGGACCCTCGCCGCGGTGGCCCAGTGCAGGTTGGCGGCCAGTCCCACCACCGTCGGCCCCCCGACGTGGGGGATGACCTCGATGGAGGACCGGGCCGCGATGCCGGCGATCTCCAGGCAGTTGAGGATCCCCCCGGTGAGCGAGGCGTCGGGCTCGAACACCCGGGCCGCGTCGCGGCGGGCCAGCTCGGCGTACATGCGGGGCGAGTAGACCCGCTCCCCCACCGCCACCCGGATCGATGAGTTGTGCTGGAGCCGCTCCAGGCCCTCGACCTGGTACTGGGGCACGGGCTCCTCGAAGAAGTGGATGCCGTAGGGGGCGATCCGCCGGCACAGCTCGATGGCCGAGTCCGGGTCGTGGAACCAGTACGAGTCGACTCCCATCAGCTTGCCGGCGCCGATGTGCTCCCTCACGGTGGCCACCGCGTCGGTGTCGCCGTCGATGGTGCGACCGAGGCGCACCTTGACTCCGGCGAACCCCAGGTCCATGCACTGGTCGAAGTAGTGGGCGTGCCATTGGGCACTCTCCTCGAACATCGTCGTGCCGGTGCCGTAGAGCGGGATCGGGAAGGCGCTGCCGCCCAGCAACTGGTGCACGGGCGCACCCAGGGTCTTGCCGAGGATGTCCCACAGGGCGATCTCGACCGCGCCGATGGTCTGGCTGGAGAGGCCCTCCCAGCCGAGGTAGCCGTCGAGGGCGACCTGGAGGTCGGCGATACGGTCGCGGATGGCCAGCGGGTCCCTTCCTTCCAGGTGCCGCGAGCACACGTCGTCCACCGCGGCCCGGAACACCGTCGGGTAGGAGTGGCCCCAGTTGGTGGACGACTCACCCCAGCCGACGGTGCCGTCGTCGGTCTCGATGCGCACCAGAGCGAAGCTGCGCTCCATGTCGGGGTCGATCTTGCGGTAGCCGGCCAGCACCGCCCGCACGCTGTCGATTCTCATGTCTCCACCTCTCACCCTCGTGGCTGTAGCTCGATTCTCAACCCGAACTGGCAGCAATATGCACGCATACCGGGCAAAACGCTGCCAATTCCTGCCCCCGTCCCAGCTTCAACCCGAACTGGCAGCAATATGCACGCATACCGAGCAAAACGCTGCCAATTCCCTGTCATCGGGGTTCGCCCCGGCACGGGAAGTCCTCGCCTTGCAGCTCCCGCCACAGCTCCTCGGGGACCGGGGCGCGCAGGGCGGCCAGATTCTCGTCCACCTCCACCGGCGTGGCCATCCCCACCACCACCGCGGCCACCTTGGGGTTGGTGAGGGGGAAGTTCACCGCCGCCTCCCGCAGCGTGACTCCGTGGCGCCGGCAGACGGCGTCGATGGCGACCGCCCGACGCAGCGTCTCGTCCGGAGCGGGACCGTAGTCGTACCACGCGCCGGCTTGGGGCCGGGCCAGCACGCCGCTGTTGAACACTCCCGCAGCCAGGTAGGCCACCCCCTGCCGTGCGCATGCGTCGATGAGTCCGGCCGCTGACTGGTCGAGCAGTGTGTAGCGGCCGGCCACCAGCATGCAGTCCAGGTCGGCCTGCTCCAGGAAGGCGGTAGCGGTCGCGACAGAGTTGGTGCCCAGCGACACCGCAGAAATGACGCCCTGGTCCCGCAGCGCCACCAGCGCCGGGTAGGTGCCCGCCAGCGCCTCGTCGACGTGATCGTCGGGGTCGTGGATGTGCACGATGTCGACCCGGTCCACCCCGAGACGCTCCAGGCTCGACTCCAACGACCGCATCGCCGCGTCGTACCCGAAGTCGAAGTGCACGTCGACCGAGCCGTCGGGCCCATGCGTGAGCAGCCGCCCGACCTTGGTGGCAATGACCGGCCGCCCGTCGTCCGCGCCGCCCGCAACCTCCGCTCCGGCCGCGCCGCTCCCAACTCCCGCGCCGGCCGCGCCGCCCATTCGGCCGGGCTCGGCACTCGACGCGGACGCGTGCGCCGTCGATTCGCCGCCGGGCGCGTCCAGTCCACCCCAAGCGGCCAGGGCCCGGCCCAGCCTCCGCTCGGCCTCGCCCAGCCCGTAGAAGGGGGCGGTGTCGAAGAACCCGACGCCTCGCTCGAGGGCACGGGCCGCAGTCTGCACCGCGGTGTCGGCGTCGTTGCCCCAGAAGATGGTGGCCAGCGGGGCAGTTCCCATCGCCAGCCTGCGAACCTCAAGACCGGTCCGTCCCAGGTCGACCTTTTTCAGAGGATCCTGCATGGAGCGTGTTTGATCGTATCAAAGTCTTGTGGTTGTCTGAGCACATGACCCGGGCCAAGCCGACCGTCGCCGAGCTCATCGCCGGCAAGGGCAAGCGCCAGCTGACCGACATCTTCGTGCTGTCGCTCGATGAGGTCCAAGCGGTGGAGGAGGCCGGCCTCGACATGATGTGCCTGCCCGACGAGATGATGAGCGACGAGGTCCGCGAGGCCGCCCCCACCACGTTCATCATCGCCGCGCTGGCCTACGGGGTCCACGCCACCACCGACGAGTACCTGCGAACGGGCATGGCCATGTACCGCCTGGGCGCCGACGCGGTGTACTGCGCGGCCGGGCTCGACACCGTGGCCCGGCTCGCAGCCGAGGGGCTGGCGGTGGTGGGCCACATCGGCTTCATCCCCACCCACCGGACCTGGTACGGCGGGTACCGGGCCACCGGCAAGACAGCCGACAGTGCCCTGAAGGTTTGGCGCCAGGCCCGCGCTCTGGAGGACGCCGGCGCCTTCGCCGCCGAGATCGAGCTCGTGCCCGAGCCCGTCGCGGCCGCCATCTCGCAGCGGAGCCCGCTGTTCCTTATCTCGATGGGGTCGGGGGCCGGCTGCGACGCCCAGTACCTGTTCAGCATGGACATCCTCGGCACCAACACCGGCCACTACCCGCGCCACGCCAAGAAGTACCGCGACTTCCGGGCCGAGTACCAGCGCCTCCACAACGAGCGGGTGGCCGCCTACGGCGAGTACCGGGCCGACGTCGAGGCTGGCGCCTACCCGGCACCGGGCCACAAGCTCGGGATCGACGAGGCCGAGCTGGCCCGATTCGTCGAGACGCTAGACGCCGGTGCCGACGGCCGCCAGCAGGAACCTCAAGGACCAGTGCAGTGGACCGAGATTGCCACGCCGCCGCGATAGGCGCCGGCCACGGCGCCGCGGCGGCCACCCAGCCCACAACCGGGCACGGCAGCACCGCGGACGGATCGCCGAGCCGCCGCGATGGGCGCGACCCCGGCGGACTAGTGCCCTGTCAACAGACGTTCGTCGGGTTGGGAATGCCCGAGATCCGTTCCTTGCAGGTCACAGAGGCGGAAGCACGCGTGCGAAGGTTAGTGGACACAGCACTGGACAGGGCAACAACGAGCAGAGGAGTGCCATGGACCGAGACAGCCAGACGCCAGCCGTGACGGGCGAGCCGGTCGCCGCCGAGGCGGTCTCGATGCTGGTCGAGGGGACGGTGGTCACCATGGACCCCGACCGGCGGGTCATCACCGACGGCGCGGTGGCCGTGGCCGGCGACCGGATCGCGGCGGTAGGCGACGCGGCCGAGCTTCGGGCTCGCCACCCCGACGCCCGCCGCATCGGCGGAGCCCGGCGCTACGTGATCCCGGGACTGATCGACTGCCACAACCACATAGCCCAGGCGCTGTGCCGGGAGAGCACGGTTGAGGACTTCCCCAACATCTACCGCATCTACATCCCGGCCGAGGACATCCAGAGCACCGACGATGTGCGGGTCAGCGCCCGGGTGGCCTTCGCCCAGCTCCTGAGGGCCGGGGTCACCACCATGACCGAGACCACCTGCACGGTGGCCCACGAGGAGCCCATCGCCGAGACCGTCATGGAGACCGGCATCCGCTGCGCGCTGGCCCGGGGAATGTGGGACCGGGAGTCCCGGCTGGCGGGCAACTACGAGCAGATAACCGAGAGGTCGTGGTACCGGGACGACCCCGCCGCGCTGGCCGACGACCTGGCCTACACCGAGGAGTTCTTCAAGAAGTGGTTCGATCGGGGCGAGGGACGGCTGAGGCCCTGGGTGCACAACCTGGGCGTGCCGTCGTGCTCGGACGAGCGCTACCTGGCCACTGACGAGCTGGTCCGGCAGTGGGGCACCGGGATCATGACCCACATCAACCGCGACCGCGAGGAGATCGAGCTGAGCGTGTCGCTGTTCGGTCACCGGCCGCTGGAGCACCTCGCCTCCATCGGCGCGCTGACCGAGCGGCTGGTGGCCATCCACGCCATGCTCACCACCGACCGCGAGATCGACCTGATGGCCGCGGCCTCCGCCAAGCTGGCCCACGCCCCGGTGGTGTGCACCGACATCATGTCGGCCGTCACCCGGGTGCCGCTGATGCGGGCGAGGGGCATCACCGTCGGGCTGGGCTGCGACACCATCATCAACGACGTGCTCAAGCTGATGCGGATCGCCCACATCATGCACAACCAGGCGGCCATGCCCCTGTTCGACCCCTACGGGTTCTCCTGCAACGACGCCTTCGAGATGGGCACCATCGACGCGGCCCGGCTGCTGATGTGGGACGACGAGATCGGGTCGCTGGAGGAGGGCAAGGCCGCCGACATCTGTGTCATCGACGCCAACAACGTGCGGCTCACCCCGTCGACCGACCCGGTGGCCACCCTCGTGCGCTACGGGGTGGGAACCGACGCGGAGTCGACCATCGTGGCGGGCAGGCTGGTGATGCACGAGGGCCGGCTGCTCACCATCGACGAGGAAGAGCTCCTCGACGAGGCCGAGGCGCTGGGGGCCCGGATGATCGCGGAGATGGCGCCCCGCCGCTACGTGCAGCTCGGCACCAACGTCGACTACCTGTGATGCGGCGCGCGGCCATGAGCGACACGGTGCGCGGCATCGACCGGACGCCTGCGACCGGCGACATCGCCGACCGAAGCAGCCGTCGCTCCCACACCGAGCGACCACACCGTGAAGGGCGTCCAACCGCATGCGGCGCCGCCGCCCCGGCCCGGCCCGGGCAGCCATGAGCGGCTCGGAGCTCCTGGTGGTGGGGGCGACGATCCTGGAGCCCGACGAGCCGCTGCGGGTCGCCGACATTCGAGCGACCGACGGGATCATCACCGAGGTCGGACCGGGGCTGCGGCCCGGGTCGGCGCAGGTGATCGACGCCGAGCAGATGGTGGCCATGCCGGGCTTGATCAACGCCCACACCCACTCGGCCCAGAACCTCGACCGGGGAACGACCCCGAACCTGCCGCTCGACCTGTGGCTGATGTGGGCGGTGTTCGGGAAGGTCCCCATCTCCGCGGACGACCGCTACACGCTGGCCATGGCCGGGGCGCTGGAGATGCTGCAGTCGGGCTGCACTGCGGTGCTCGACCACGGCTGGGTCGCGCCGTGGGACTTCGAGGACTACTCCGAGGCCATCATGAGCGCCTACTCCGACGCCGGGATGCGGGTCGGGCTGGCCCCCATGATCGGCGACCTCGACATCTTCGACACGATGTCGTTCGCGGGGGCTTCGAGGCCCAAGCCCGAACCGCTCGGCGACCCGTTCGAGGCGGAGGGGCTGCTGGAGTCCATGGCGAGGTTCTTCGACCGCTGGCAGGGCGCCCACCGCAGGCTCACCCCGATGGTGGGGCCGTCGGCCCCGCAGCGCTGCACCCACGAGCTGATGGACGGCCTGGCCGGCCTGGCCCGCGAGCGCGGCGCAGGGTTCCACACCCACGTCCTGGAGACCAAGACCCAGATCGCCGCCAACCTCGAGCGCTACGGGCGATCCAGCCTCGCGTACCTCGAGGATCTGGGGCTGCTGTACCGGGGCGCGAGCCTGGCCCACAGCGTTTGGATGGACTCCGACGAGTTCTCCACGGTGCGACGCTGCGGCGCGACCATCGTGCACAACCCGGTGTCGAACCTCCGGTGCGGGTCCGGCATCCTGCCGGTGGCCGATCTGCTCGAGGGCGGTGTCAGCGTGGCCCTCGGCGCCGACGGCGCGGCCTCCAACGACAACCAGAACATGTTCGAGGCCATGAAGTTCGCCACGCTCATGCAGACGCTGCACGGGTCGCACCTGCGCTGGCCGCAGGCCCCCGCGATCTGGAGGATGTGCCTGCAGGGCGGCGCGGCGGCTCTGGGCCGGCCGCTGGGCTCGCTGCAGCCGGGCAGCGCGGCCGACATCGTGCTGCTGGACACCGAGCGCCATGTGCCGCTGCACGCCGAGGGCTTGGCGACCAGTCTGGTTCTGGCCGAGCACGGCGAGTCGGTGCACACCGTCATCGTCGACGGCACGGTGATGGTCTCCGAGGGCCGATCGACCCGCGTCGACGAGGGCGCCATGGCCGAGCGGTCCCGCGCCCTGCAGCGGCGCTTCCACGAAGGCCTCCCCGAACGCCAGGCCTTCTATGACCGCTACGTGGACGTGCTGACCGAGATCCACGACTACGAGATGGCCCGACCGACGCCCGTCGAACGGTTGGCCCGGATCACGCCGGCCTTCGGATCAGACTAGGAACGACGCAAAGGGGGACCGATGAACGCGGAGGGGTCATGGAGCACGACCTGGATCGACAACGAGCACCCCGCCCTGCGGCGCTGCTGGCATCCGGTGGCCCGCAGCGCCGACGTCGGCGAGGACGGGCCGGTGGCGGTCGACCTGCTGGGAGAGCGCTGGTGCCTGGTGCGGCTGGGGGGAGAGCTGACCGCGCTGCGGGACCCGTGCCCGCACCGCTACTCGCCGCTGAGCGCGGGCACCGTCGTGGGCGACACCCTGCGCTGCGCCTACCACGGGTTCCGGTTCGCCGCCGACGGCACCTGCGTGGAGATCCCGGCGGTGGACCCCGACCTGCCCATACCGGCTCGAGCCTGCGCCACCGCGGCTGCCGGGGTGGCGGAGTCCTTGGACCTGGTGTGGCTTGCGCCCGAGGACCCCATAGCCCCGCTGCCCGAGGTTCCCGAGCACGACGACCCGAGCTTCGTCAACTGCCCGCTTCCGCCATTGGACTGGAACGCGGGAGCGGCCCAGATGGCCGACAACTTCCTGGATCTGGGTCACCTTCCGTTCGTGCACTCCGCCACCTTCGGCGACGAGGACGACAAGCTGGTGCGGGACTACAAGATGGAGCGCGACGGTTGGCGCTTCACAGCCCACCACCGCCACTTCACCAAGTCGCTGGCCGATTCAACCGGATCCCAGGGCGACTACAGGGTGGTGGAGCGGGAGCTGCTCTTCGTCTTCACCGCCCCGCACCACGTGTACCTGCGCATCGGCTATCCCGAGGAGAACGTGGTGCTGACCATCAGCTTCTGCCACCAGCCGGTGAACGCCGCCACCACCCGGCTGTACTGCACCGACTACCGCAACGACATCGAGGATGAGCCCGAACCGATAGCCGAGGCGGTGGGCTTCCAGATGGCGGTGGCCGTCGAGGACCAGGAGCTCCTGCAGCGCATCGGCACCAAGGCGGTGCCGCTGGTCCCGGCGCTCGAGTACCACTCCAAGGCCGACCGCATAACCCTGGAGATGCGCCGCATGCTCGCCGACTTGGTTGCCGAGGCGGGCACCTGAACCACCCGGGGGCCGCAGGGCACGGCGCCGCCGGGCTGCCAGTCAAGAAGCGCCCTCGGCTGCGGCCTTGCGGATTCCCTGGCGCAACCTGGCTCGCGTCGCAACCCGCCGTCTAGCGAGGAGGATCAGAATGGCCGGTTCCGGGACATGATCGGCACAAGGCCCCAACGGTGGCTGCTGTGTGCTGTGATTATTGTAGTGGTGTCCTCTAGCTGCGGCGATGATACGCCCAGAACTGACGAGGCACGTTCGACGGCAGGACCGACAAATCCACCGGAGCTCGAAACGGGCTCTGCTGATATGAGTGCCTCAACTCCGAACGGACGCCTTGGGCGGCCTACTCAAAGGCCCGATCTGGTTGGCATGTACGGGTGGGATCCCGAGGGCGGATTCCACAACACAGCGTGGTCGGGAACGCTTGTCGTTGAGGATCCCTGCATATACCTCGAGGTCGACAAGCAGGGCGGCCGGGAGTTGGCGCCCGGGGACGAGAGGCTCCGCAGTTTCGTCCGCCTTCCCGCGCCGCTCACGAGTTTCGATGCAGCGAGTGGCGCTCTGTGGGTCGGCGAATACGGCCCGATGTCAACCGGCGACAAGGTCGTGCTCGTCGGCAGCGACGGCTGGCAGCGGGCTTGGAGCACCGCCAACGACGACGGCGGCATGCATGAATTCACATCTGACGACAACCATCTGATCAGATGCACTGCCCACGTATCATTTTGGGCCGCATCGATGAGACCGGCCGGGGCCGATCCCGCCGCCGTGCCTACCGTCGCTCAACTGTCAGGACTGGGACTCTATGCATGGGAACCGGATGTGGGACACCACACGGAAGGCGAGGGAGGAGTGCTGGTGATCGAGCCGCCGTGCGTGTACTTCGACGCAGGGACATTCATTGCCCACACTGGAGATCCGACTGAGTCAGAACCGAAACGCTACGTGTTGGGCCTGCCCCGTCCATTCGTGCGGTTCGACCCCGATAGCGGCGCGCTGTCATATGGCGAGTCTCGCCCCTTCTACAGCGGCGATGAGATCGTCGTATTCGGCGGACACGAGTTGAGCGAGCCGCAAGATTTGCGCTACATCGCGGCCGGCTGTTCAGTGTCTGCACAATACCGAGGACTCATGAAGCACCGCGACCTCTACCCACCTACAGACGACTGAAATACGCTCGATCAAGCCACAGGCCGGAATTTGGCGGGTGTTTCGCGTTTGGGGAGGTCAGAGGGGCGCGCCGGTGGAGTGTTTCCACTACATCGCCGGTTCGGGTCTCCGCGGGCGGGGGTCAGGTGATGTTGGCTTTGTCCCAGGTGGCGGTGTCGGCTCCGATGGCGGTGAGGGCTCGGACCCGCCGCTCAGCCGGCACGCCGGGGATGCTTTGAGCGATGCGAGCCCCCGTGGCCCGACGGCAGCACACAGGTCGACTCAGCGCGCGGCATGGGGGCCGCACAGACCTCCGAGGCGCTGGACCGCATCGACTGCAATAGTCCTTCGACGTCGTCGGGTGGCGGAACCTGATGACTGATACGCCGCGACTCGCCGACAGACATCGACTCGACGGCGAGTTCCTGGTCGGCGCGGTAGCGCACCGCCACACTGGTGAACTCCAAATCGCCCAGCGGAGTCTCCGTCACCACTCCCTCGTCGAGCAGCCGACGCTTGTAGGTGTGGACGTGCGCGGCAGGCTTGGCCAGCCGCCGGGCTATCGACACCAGCGAGGATCCTCCAGAGTCGGGGAGCATCGCGAACAGGAACCGCTTGTCTGCAGGTGACAGCCTCGCCCAGATGGGGGTCACGACCTTGTCGGCCACATCGGCCTCCATGCGGCGCACAGCCGTCGCCACATCCTCACCGGTGACCGGACCGGGAGGGCCGCCGCACGCGCGCCACAAATGGGCGCCGATCGATTGGATCGCGTACGCCAGGCCGCGAGTGGCAGCCGCGGCGCGCCGCAGTTCCGGCAACCCGATCGACAGGCCCGCGTCCTGCAGCGGCTGGGCAATGGCCATCACGGCGTCGTCGAGGCCGAGATGGCCGACGTCGTTGTGGTCGCAGCGCCGAAAGAACGTGAATCCGGGACGGTTCAGCAGGCCATGCTTCATCTGCGCGAGTCCGGCCCCAATGAAGGCGAGACGCTTCTGGCGGCGTTCGGCAATGCGCTGCAACGACGACGACAGGCTGCTCGCCTGGTCCTCAGCGAGGTTGTGGAACTCGTCCACGGTGATGAGAACCCCGGCGCCGCCCTCGTCGGCGACGGCGTCCACCAGCGCTTCCAGCATCTGTCGCAGGGAACGCTTGCGGGGGGCAGAGTTCTCCCAGTTCACGCCGACGATCTGCCCGAGGTTCATCCCGGTGTTTTGATGCAGAGTTTTACTAATTTTAGCGCGTCCGCCTCAGCCGCCGAAGGGTGGCGAGCAGCCGTGAACGGTCAGGAGTTGAGGGGGAAGGCGACGGTGCGCACGCCGCTGTGGCACAGGTCGACGGTGGCTCCGATCCTGAAGCGGGGAGCGCCGGTGGTGCGGCATCGCAGCACATAGCCGCCGGCTGAGCGGACGTAGTACAGGGTGTCGTGGCCGAAGAACTCGATGTGGTCGACGGTGCCTGAGCTGCCCTCGGTGAGGGCGAGCTCCTCGGGCCGCAACAGCACATCCACCGCTCCGTGGAGGGGCGACTGGAGCTTCATCGGCCCGAGAGCGGTGTAGGCGACGTCACCCTCGGCGTTGCCGGGCAGTGTGTCGGCCTCGCCCACGAAGCCGGCCAGCCACCGGTCGGTCGGGCGGTCGTAGAGCACCGCCGGCGGGGCCTGCTGGATCACCGAGCCGTCGCGCATCACGGCCACCTCGTCGCCTAGCACGAAGGCCTCGTCCTGGTCGTGGGTCACGAACACGCAGGTGATCTCAAGCTCTCGCAGCAGCCCGGCCACCTCCGCCCTGACCTCCACCCTCAGCGTGGTGTCGAGGCTGGAGAAGGGCTCGTCCAGCAGCAGAACCGAGGGTTGCGGCGCCAGGGCCCGGGCCAGTGCCACCCGCTGCTGCTGCCCACCCGACAGCGAGCCGGGCAGCCGGTCTCCCATCTCGGCGATCCCCACCATTTCGAGGAGGTCGCTCACCCGGCTCGACGCCGGCCGGGGCAGTATCCGGCCGCGGGGCCGCTCCGAGCGGGGCAGGCCGAAGGCCACGTTGGCAGCCACAGTGAGGTGCGGGAACAGCGACCAGTCCTGGAACACCATGCCCACGCCCCGTCTGTGGGCAGCCACATGGACCCTCGCGCCCGAGGCACCGCGGCGCGGCGCGGCGGCAGCCGGTGTGCCGTTCCGGCGCGCTGCGGGCCCATCCACGAGCTTGCCCCCGAGAAATACATGGCCGGAGTCGAGCCGCTGAAGCCCGGCCAGCACCCTCAGCAGCGTCGTCTTGCCACATCCGCTCGGACCGAGGATCGCCAGGGTGCGGCCGGCCTCAGCGGTGATGGTGGCACTGCGGAGGACCGGCGATCCCCCGAGGTTGACGCCTGCTCCATACGCGACGATCCAGCGGCCTCGTCGCAGCTCCTCGGCCGGGGGCATCCCCTCCGGGGATCGGGCCTCGGCGGCGACGGGCGCCGCGGCGCTATCAAGCATGCCTTATACCCTAACGCCAGCATTCCTCACTGTGTCAACCCCAGACATCCTGACGGCTCAGGCTCCGGGTTGCTTCACTCCTCGGCCACGTAGCGCCCCGAGTGGCCTGGGACTGGCCCCGCCTGCCGGACCCGCGATCTCAGGCCGCCGCGCCCGGCTCGGTGAGGACGTCGGGCAGGGGCTCGGCATGCACGACCGTCACCCGCTTGGTCGCCCTGGTCAGGGCCACGTACAGCGAGCGCACCCCCTGGCACTCCTCGGCCACTATGCGGCCCGGCTCGACCACCACCGCGGCGTCGACCTCGAGGCCCTTCACCAGGCGCACCGGCACCAGCGTCACCGGCTGCTCCAGGCCGGCGCGGCCGGGACCGCCGAACACCACCGAGCGATCGGTCAGCTCGACGCGGAGCTGCTCGTGGAGCGAGTCGGGCACGATCACGGCCACGTTGCCCTCGCCGACCTCGGCCCGTTCCTGCGCGATCACCTCGGCCAGCGCCTCGACCAGGCCCGGAGTGCCAGCCGGACCCGCCACGTCGGCCAACCCCGACGACACGGCGCCTTGGCCGCCGGTCTCGGGCGCGGCTGCACCGCCGCAGGACACCACCCGGGGCTCGTCGCCGGCGGTGCGCACCGTCCGGGGCGGCACCGCGCCGGGCGCGGCGTGGGGCAGCACCCGGTTGGCCAGTGCCATGGCCGGCGCCGGGATCCGGTAGCCCAGGGTGAGCTCGACCCGGCGCGGCGGGCGCCGGTCGGGCAGGCCCTCCAGGACCGACTCCCAATCCTCGTGGGCCCAGGATCCCGTCGCCTGGGCGATGTCGCCAACCACTGTCATCGAGCCGTTGAGGCTGCGCCGGGCGATCATGCGAAGCTCCATGGGCGACAGGTCCTGGGCCTCGTCCACCACGATGTGGCCGTAGGTCAGCACCGCGTCCTCGCTGCGGTGCCCGGCCCGGTACCCCAGCAGCGCCCTCGCCTCGTCGAGCACCGGCACGTCCTGGAAGGACCACGTGACCTCGGAGGCGTGCCCGGGCCGGGGCCGGTACAGCAGTTCGATCTCGTCGGTGTCCAGTCGTCTTGCGCCGGCCGAGCGCAGCAGGGCCCTCGACCCGTACAGGTCGTTCAGCAGATGGGCCGGCGTGAGCACGGGCCACATCCACTCGAGCGCCTCCCGAACCTCGATCACGTCCGAGAGGGCCTCCCGGACTTCGGCGGGGTCGGCGGCGCGGCGACCGCTGGCGGCCAGAGCCGCGAAGAACGCCTCCTCCACGAGCCTGCGGCCGGCATTGTGCTTGCGGATACGCCGGGATACGTCCTGAACGATCTCTGCGGACTGCTCCGCGGTGAGGCGCAGCCGCTGCAGCTCGAAGCCGACGACAAGTTCCTGGCGCAGTGGACGGCGGCGATCGCGCACCGCCCGCCGCAGCACCCCGGCCATGCGGGTGTCGCCCTTGACCCGCGCGACGGTCTCGTCGTCCAGGCCTGCGACCCTCACCGCCGGACTGAGCAGGTCCGCCAGCACCGCCTGCTCCACGCCCGCCTCCCCCAGGGAGGGCAGCACCTGCTCGATGTAGGCCAGGAAGAGCCGGTTCGGGCCCACCACCAGCACACCCTGGCTCTCCAGGGGGAACCGGTGGGTGTAGAGGAGATAGGCGGCCCGGTGAAGGGCCACGACCGTCTTGCCGGTCCCCGGCCCGCCCTGCACTACCAGCACGCCGGGAAGCTCGGAGCGGATCACCCGGTCCTGCTCGCTCTGGATGGTGGCCACGACGTCCTTGAGGCGGCCGGTTCGAGCCTCCTCCAGCGACGCGATCAGAGCACCCGAGACGGGCCGGCCGTCGGGCGAGCCGTCTCCGGGCACCGCCCCACCGTCGGCGGAGCCGTCGAGGTCCCGGTCAGCGATGTCGAGGCCGATGGCGGCCTTGTCGCCGAAGAACTCGTCCTCGATGCCCAGCAGCGTGCTGCCCCGGGACGCGAAGTGCCGCCGGCGCTCCAGGCCGAGCGGCTCACGGCCGGTGGCACGGTAGAAGGGCTCGGCCACCGGCGCCCGCCAGTCCACCACGATCGGGTCGTGGTCGGCGTTCCACAGGCCGACGCGCCCGATGTAGAAGCGCTCGCCCGTCGCAGCCGGATCGATGCGCCCGAACACGAGCGACCGGTCGCCGATGTCGAGCCTGGTGAGCCGGGCCAGGGCTGCCTCGAGCATGGCCTCGCGCTCGACGCGGGCCTGGGTGGTGCCGCCCCGGCCGGTGCGGAACACCGATGTCGCCATGGTGGCCCGTTCACGGGCCGTGTCGAGGCAGGCGTGCGCGAGGTCGAAATAAGCCTGCTCGGCTTCTAGGTCGGGATGGCGACTGGTCAAGGCTGAACCGCGGATGCTGTCGACCGATCCTGCCCGGTCAGCGGCGGGCCGCTGGCGGGCGGAAACCGGCGATTCGGGGGAACTGTTGATTCTACCGGCAGCCGAAGTCGGCCGTCGGCTGTTGGCGGCGCAGCGTTGTGGCTCCCGCCGTATCCTCGGCTGCATGGACCCGAGCGAGGCGACCCCGCTCGCCGACGCCGACGACGTCAGTGACGCCCGAACAGAGGACGCCCAGACGGAGGACGCCCAGACGGAGGACGCCGAGACCGTCGAGAGGCCCGGGGCGGCCACCGATCCCGGTCCGGCCCGGCCCGGCGCCGGCGGGGCGGTGTCGGTGGGCCTGGTGTTCAGCGGCGGCGGCGCGGCTGCGGAGGCGTGGCATGCGGGCGTGGTCCGGGCACTGCACGCGCTCACGGGCTGGGACGCCCGCCGCGCCGATCTGATTCTGGGGACCTCGGCCGGCGCCATCACCGGCCTGTGCCTGAGGGCCGGCATCCCGCCGGCGGACCTCTACGCACACCGCCGCGGCGAGCCCGTCAGCGAGGAGGGGCAGGCCATCATCGACCGGGTGGTCACCCCCTACCGCGAGGGCCGCAGCGAACGGGACTGGAACGAGCAGGGGCCGCAGTCGCCGACCCTGGCCGCCAGGGCCCTGTGGCCCCCGTGGCAGACCCGCCCCCTGCATGCGGCTGTGGGGCTGCTGCCGCGAGGCACCCGGACCACCGAGGCCCTGCAGCAGCGGCTGGCCGAGCTGCACCCCGAGCCGTGGCCGGCCCGGCCCTTCTGGGTGACCGCGGTGCGGTTGTCCGACGGCGAGAGGGTGGTGTTCGGGCGCGACGACATTCAGGCCACCGCGGCCGAGGCGGTGAGGGCCAGCTGCGCGGTCCCGGCGATGTTCGAACCGGTCGAGGTGGACGGGCGGCGATACGTCGACGGCGGCGTGCACTCCTACACCGGCGCCGACCTGATGGGTCCCCCCGCCTTCGACCTGGTTGTGGTGTCGTCACCGATGAGCGGCGCCGCGGGCTGGTCCTCAGTGCGCGGCTCGCTGTCGCAGGCCTGGACCAAGGCGCGCGACGCCGTGGGACTGGGCGACGCCGAACAGGCGGAATCGGATCGCGCCTGGTGGTCCGAGGCACTGGAGCTGGCGTGGTCCGACGGCCGGGCCTTCCGGGCGGCGCGGCGGCAGTGGGTGGACGACAAGCTGCGCGAGGAGGTGGAAGGGCTCCGCCGGAGAGGCACCTCCGTGCTGGTGGTGGAGCCCGACGCCGGCGGGGTGGAGCTGGTGGACACCGGCAACGACGCCGACGTCGACCGCACCGGTCACGCCGGCGAGGAGGCCGACCGCGGCCACCCTGCGCAGGTCTGGCGATCCGAGTTGGCCGCCGACGCCGATCAGGCCGTCCGCCGCCTCCTGTCCGGCCGGGTCGGTCTGCGCTTCGCCGGCATGCTGCGTCGGGCCGCGGGCTGAACGGCCCCCGACCTCACGGCAGGCCACGATGATCAGCCCGCGATTCGAGGGCAGCGACTTCGTGCGGGCCTGCCGCGGCCTGCCGCACGAGCGCATGCCGGTGTGGTTCATGCGCCAGGCCGGCCGCTCGCTGCCGGAGTACAGAGCGGTGCGGGGCGACGGCTCGATTCTCGACGCCATCGCCGACCCGGACCGGGCCGCGGAGATCACGCTGCAGCCGGTGCGCCGCTACGGAGTCGATGCAGCCATCCTCTTCAGCGACATCGTGGTGCCGGTCCACGCCGCCGGCTTCGGCGTGGAGGTCGTGCCCGGCACGGGCCCGGTCGTGGAGCGCCCCTTCGCGGCCCGACGCGACCTCGACCGTCTGCGCCCCCTGGATCCCGCTGCCGACACGCCGTACGTGGTCGAGACCGTCCGCCGGGCCGTCGAGGTCCTCGACGTGCCCCTGATCGGCTTCGCGGGCGCCCCGTTCACGGTGGCGTCCTACCTGGTGGAGGGCGGGCCGTCGCGCCACCACGAGCGGACCAAGGCGCTGATGCTGGGCGACGAAGCACTGTGGCACGACCTCATGGACCGCCTCACCGACCTTGCCATCGCCTCGCTGCTGTCCCAGGTGGAGGCGGGGGCGGCCGCGGTGCAGCTGTTCGACAGCTGGGCGGGAGCCCTGTCGCCCGAGCAGTACCGCCGCGCGGTGGCCCCCCACTCGGCCCGGGTGCTGGAGGCGGTGGGCGGCACCGGCGTGCCGCGGATCCATTTCGGGGTGGGCACCGGTGAGCTGCTCGACCAGATGGCCGGGTGCGGCGCGGAGGTGGTGGGGGTGGACTTCCGGGTGCCCATCGACAAGGCCCGTCGCCGGGTGGGTCCGGGGCGTGCCCTGCAGGGGAACCTGGATCCCGCGGTGGTGCTGGCCGGCGAGCCGGCGGCGTGCGAGGCCGCCCGGGCTGTGCTGGCCGCCAACGGCGGGCATCCCGGCTTCGTGTTCAACCTCGGCCACGGAGTCCTGCCCAGCAGCGATCCCGGCGTGCTGGCCCGCGTCGTGCAGTTGGTGCACCACGAGGGCGAGGTGCGACCCGCTCCTCACGGCGAGCGCGAGTAGCAGCGAGCCTGTCGCGTCGTGGCCGTGTCATTCCCGCTCTTGTTCGCTGCGCTCACGGGCCGCTCGAGCCACGGCCTCGCTGCACACCTCAGCGGACTCCGGGTGTTGGCGCGGCCTGCCCGCTCGGCCTCCAGAACGGAGTGACCGGCCCGATGGCGGCGAGCAGGGGCCGGGTGGCGGTGATAGGCGGCGGGATCGCCGGTCTGGCCGCGGCTTACGAGCTGAAGTGCGAGGGCGTGGAGGCGGTGGTGCTGGAGGCCGGTGATCGTCCCGGCGGCAGCATCGACGCATGGCGTGTGGGCGGGCTGACCGTGGATTCGGGTCCCGACGGGTTCGTGGCCCGGGATCCGGCCGCGGCCGAGTTGTGCGGCCGGATCGGGCTCGGCACCGAACTGGTGACGCCCACCTCCAGCGGTGCCTACGTCTTCTGTGACGGCGGACTGCTGCGGTTCCCGGACCGGTCGGTGCTGGGCGTTCCCTGGACCGCGGATGCGGTGGAGGGCACCGGGATCGTCTCGGAGGCGGGCACCGACACACTGCGCCGCGGGCTGGCCCGCGGCGCCGAGCCGCTGGCCGGCGACGCCACGGTGGGCGAGGTGCTGAGGCCCCGCGTCGGCGATGAGGTGTTCGAGCGGCTTGTCGACCCTCTGCTGGGCGGGATCAACGCGGGATCGGCTGATCGGATGAGCATCGAGGCTTGTGCTCCGCCCCTGCACGAGGCTGTTCGCCGGGGAGGACCGCTCGGTGCGGCCCTCCAGCAGGCCGCAGCCCGCCGGAGCGGCGACGGCGGCGCGGACCGGCAGCCGGTGTTCCAGAGCGTGCAGGGCGGGGTCGCCCGGATGGTCGGCACGCTCACTGCAGAGCTGGGAGACGCAGTGAGCCTCTCAACCCCGGTCCAGCAGGTGACCCCGGTGGCGGGGGCCGGGGGCGGTCCGCGCTGGAGGGTGGCCACACCGCGGGGATCCCTCGACGTCAGCGGGGTGGTCGCGGCCTGCCCCGCGTGGGAGTCGGCCCGCCTGCTCGAGCCGCTCGCCCCTGAAGCGGCCGCGATCCTCGGCGACATCGAGTACGCGGACGTTGCGCTGGCCACGTTCGTGGTCTCCGACGAGCACCTGGTCCGACCCCTCGACGCCAGCGGCTTCCTGGTGCCCCGCAGCCGGGGCCTGCTGACCACGGCGTGCTCTTGGTCGTCCTCCAAATGGCAGCACTACGCCCGTGCCGGTCTGGCCGTGCTGCGGGTATCGACCGGGCGCAGCGACGATCGGCGGTGGATGGACCTCGCCTCCGACGATCTGGTGTCGACGCTCGCAGGCGAGCTCGCCGAGACAGGCGTCCTGAGCCGCGACGCGGTGGCCCGGGACTGCCTGGAAGCCCGGCTGAGGCCCTGGAGGCAGTCTCTGCCGCAGTACCGGCCCGGCCATCTCGACCGGGTGGCGGCGGTGGAGGCCTGCCTGGCCGGCGAGACACCCGGCCTCGCGGCGGCCGGCGCCGCACTCCGCGGCGTGGGGCTGCCGGCCTGCATTCGCAGCGGGCAGCGGGCCGCTGCGACCATGACGAGGCTCATGCTGTGATAGACGAAGAAATCGTGAACCCGACCCCCGACCCCCACGAGGCCGAGCAGGTGCTGACACCGCTCGTCGCGCCCGACACCGGGCCGGCGCGCGAGTGGGCTGTGGCCAGCCCGCCGCTCGTCACCGTCCATCCCGACGAACTGCCCGAGGGCGACAGCCACCTCAGCGTCACCCGCACCTTCTGCTTCGCCGACCTCTGCGGATTCACCGCGTACACCCGCTCGCACGGGCCGCACGAGGCAGTGGCAATGCTCGGGGACTTCCGCAGGATCACCCGCAGCGTCGCGGCCAAGCGAGGCGTCAGGGTGGCCAAGTGGCTGGGCGACGGCGCGATGCTGGTGTCCACCAGCGCCGCGGCCGCGCTGTCGCTGGGAGCCCACCTCATCCACTACTTCTCCAGCCGGGGCGTGCAGATACGGGTGGGCGCAGCCACCGGCGAAGCCCTGCTCTTCGAGGGCGACGACTACGTCGGCGAGCCTGTGAACCTGGCCGCGAAGCTGTGTGCAGCTGCCACGGCCGGCGAGATGTACACGGTCACCGACATTCTCAGCCTGCCGGACTGGGTGACATGCATCGGCGACGTGACCGTGCGGATCCGCGGCGTCGGCCCCGTCTCCAACGTCCACCGGCTGATGCCCTCGGCGCTCGTCGATGAGCGTGGCGACCAGCTGGGCCGGCTCGACGACGAGCTGAGCGAACTCACCCTCGAACTGAGCGAGGAGCTCAACGAGCTCAGCAACGAGCTGAACGAGTTCGGGTCCGGAAGCAAAGAGCCATGAGCGACGTTCTGAGTGGTCTGTAACGAACTCCCCGAACTGGCGAGGGGCTGAGCATCGTGGCGGCGCAGGCGAAGCAGGGCCGGGCAGGGAGCGGCAGCCGCGCGTCGCCGCTGAGATGGGGCCCGCCCTGGGTCCGCGGCGTCCTGGCCGGGGTGCTGCTGGCCGGGTCGCTGCCGCCGTGGGGGTTCTGGCCGCTGGCCTTCGTCGGCATGGCGCTGTGGGTCGAGCTGCTGGCCGGCGCCGGCGCCTGGCAGCGGGCCGGGCGGTCCGCGCTAGTGAGTGTCAGCTGGCTGGGACCCGCCACCGTCTGGATGGTCGACCTGACCCTGCTCGGCTGGCCGGCGGCCGTGATCGGCTTCGCCGCCATGCACGCCGTGGCCGGCGCGCTGGTGCCGCCCGACCACCGTCGCCGGACCGCCTTCTGTGCCGCGCTGGCGCTGGCCGAGCTGCTCCGCTGGACATGGCCCTTCGGCGGCGTGCCGCTGGCCACTATGGCCATGGGCCAGGTGTCGGGCCCGCTGGGGTCCGCGGCCCGGATCGGCGGGCCGCTCCTGCTGACCGCGCTCACGGCGGCGGGAGGGGTGACGCTGGCCGCGATCCTGTCGGGGAGCCTGAGACCCGCGGCCGTCGGCGCCGCGGTGCTGGTGGCCGGGGGGCTCGCCGGAGCGGTGGCCCCCGGCGCTGAACCGGTCTCCGTCGACGGTGTCGCCGACGGAGACGCACGGGTCACCGTGGCCGCGGTGCAGGGCGGCGGGCCTCAGAACACCAGAGCCGACGTCTGCGAGCAGCGGGCCGTGTTCGAGCGCCACCTGAGCACCACCTACGAGCAGGTGTCGGTCCCGGTGGACCTGGTGCTGTGGCCCGAGGACGTCGTTCACCCCAGCGGAGACTCGGCCGTCACGCCGGCGCGCTGCGACCAGCCGCTGCTCACCGACCAGGAGGCCCGGACCAGGCTGTCGGAGGTGGCCCGCGAGCTGGACACCGTGCTGCTGGCAGGCTTCTTCGGACGCAGCGGCGACGGCCGGGCCAACCTCAACTACTCGCTCGTCTACGAGCCCGACGGCACCGAGGGCGACCGCTACGACAAGGTCCAGCGGGTCCCCTTCGGCGAGTACGTCCCCCTGCGCTCCAGCATCGAACGCTTCAGCGACGAGCTGCCGTCCCGGGACCTGCGAGCCGGGCCCTCCGACGAGCCCGCGGTGGTCGAGACGCCGCTGGGGCCGCTGGCGGTGTCCGTCTCATGGGAGATCTTCTTCGATCACCGGGCCCGCAGCGGCGTGGGCGCCGGCGGCGGCCTGCTCGTGCTCAACCCCACCAACGGCTCCAGCTACTGGCTGACGGTGGTGCAATCCCAGCAGATCGCCTCCAGCCGCCTCCGGGCCATCGAGACGGACCGCTGGGTGGTGCAGGCCGCCCCGACCGGCTTCTCCGCCGTCATCGACCCCGACGGCAACGTGATCGAGCGGACCGGGGTCTCCGAGAGCAGGGTCATCCAGACGACGGTGGAACTGCGCCACGGCGATACGCTCGCGGTCCGGCTGGGTGCGTGGCCCGTGGCTCTGGCCGCGGTCCTGACGCTCTCGCTGGCGCTCGGCCTCGGCCGCGTGTTCAAAGGTTCCGGAGGCCGAGGGAGAGAGCTCTAGCGCGATGCCCGCCCCAGCGGACCAGCCCGCACCCCTGCGCGTGGCCATGCTCTCGTACCGCGGGAAGCCCCATGTGGGCGGGCAGGGCGTGTACGTGAGCCGCCTCTCGGCCGCGCTGACCGACCTGGGCCACCACGTCACCGTGCTCGGCGGCCCCCCGTACCCCGAGCTCGATCCGAGGGTCGCGCTCGTCGAGCTGGGAGGGCTCGACATCTGGGCCCCGCCGCACCCCATGCGCAAGCCCAGGGCGTGGGAGTTGAAGGACTGGATCGACGTGGCCGAGCACGTGTCCTTCGTGACCGGCAACTTCAGCGAGCCGATGGCGTTCAGCCTGCGGGCCTGGAGGCACTTGCTCCGGCGCCGGGGCGAGTTCGACGTAGTCCACGACAACCAGACCCTCGGATGGGGCATCCTGGCCATGCGGCGCCAGGGCTGGCCGCTGCTGGAGACCATCCACCACCCGATCACCGTGGACCGCCGGCTGGAGCTGGCCCACGCCCGCACCCTCAGGGAGCAGATCGGCAAGCGCCGCTGGTACGCGTTCACCAGGATGCAGACCCGGGTGGCCAAGCGCCTGCCGAGAGTGCTCACCGTGTCGGAGTCGTCCAAGCGGGACATCGCACAGGACCACGGCGTGCCGCCGGAGCGGATCCATGTGGTGCCGGTGGGGGTCGATCCCGAGCTGTTCTCTCCCAGGCCCGACGTGGCCCGGGTGCCGGGCCGCCTGATCACCACCGCCAGCGCCGACGTGACCATGAAGGGGCTGAGCTTCCTGCTGGAGGCGGTGGCCAAGCTGCGCACCGAGCGCCATCTCGAACTCACCATCATCGGCAGGGCCAAGTCCGACTCCGCCGCCAGCCGGGCCATATCGGAATTGGGGCTGGCCGGCGCGGTCACGTTCGTGTCGGGAGTGTCCGACGACCGCATCGTGGAGCTCTACGCCGAGGCGGAGCTGGCCGTGGTGCCCTCGCTGTACGAGGGCTTCTCGCTGCCCGCCATCGAAGCCATGTCGTGCGGGGTGCCGCTGGTGGCCACCACCGGCGGGGCGCTGCCCGAGGTGGCCGGCACGCACGGCGAGACGTGCTTCCTGACCGAGCCCGGCGACGCTGAGGCGCTGGCCGCGGTGCTGCGCGACGCTCTGGACGATCCCGGCGCCCGGGCCCGGGTGGGCGAGGCCGGCCGCCGGCGGGTCGTCGACCAGTGGTCGTGGCGCCACACCGCGGAGCGGACCGTCGAGCAGTACCGCGCCGCGCTGGAGGATGCGGCCCGATCGGCGGCAGCCCCGAACAGAGCGGTGCGGGCCGGGGCGGCGCCGACCTGATGCTCACTGTCGACTACGGCCGGCTCGATGTCCGCGCCGGCCAGCGCGTTCTGGACTTGGGCTGCGGTTTCGGCCGCCACTCCTACGAGGCGCTCAAGCGGGGCGCTGAGGTGGTGGCCTGCGACCTGGCCCGCCCGGAGGTCGAGCAGGTCCGGGACCTGGCCCGGCTGCTGGCGGCCTCCGGCGAGGTGGACGATTCGGTGATGGCCGCGCCCGTGCAGGGCAACGCGCTGGGACTGCCCTTCGACGACGAGTCGTTCGACCGGGTGATCGCCTCGGAGGTGCTCGAGCACATCACCGACGACGAGTCGGCCTTCGCCGAGTTGACCAGGGTCCTGCGACCGGGGGGCCGGCTGGCGGTGACCATCCCGTCGTGGCTGGCCGAGACGGTGTGCTGGAAGCTGTCGAGCGAATACCACGCGCCGGCCGTGCCCGGCGGCCATGTGCGGATCTACCGGCTGCGCGACGTCCGGCGCCGGCTCACGGCCGCGGGGCTCCAGCCGGGATCCTGTCACCGGGCCCACGCCCTGCACAGCCCGTACTGGTGGCTGCGCTGCGCGGTGGGGCCGAACCGGGACGTCACCGAGAACCGGCTGGTCGGCGCCTACCACCGGGTGCTCGAATGGGACATCACCAAGCGGCCGTTCGTCACCGTGGCCGCGGAGCGGCTGCTCAACCCGCTGCTGGGCAAGAGTCTCGTGGTGTACGCGGACAAGCCCCTCAAGGTCTCGGGATCGGCGCGGGCCCGCAAGGGCGGGGACATGGCCCATGCAGCCTGAGCCGCGCCGGCCCCTCGGCAGTCGCGCCGCCAACGGAAGGCCTCCCGCGGCCGGCGAGCCGAAGCGGACCGCGCCGGAGACGCCGGAGGTGCCAGGGCTGCTGTCGCGAGCCGAGGCGGACCGCACCGCCGACACGATCGCGGCCGTCCAGCTCCCCAGCGGGATGATCCCGCGCTTCGATGGCGGCGTCGCCGATCCGTGGAACCACGTGGAGGCGGCAATGGCCCTGACGGTGACCGGCCGCCGCACGGAGGCCGACGCCGCCTTCGAGTGGCTGGCCCGCATCCAGCGACCCGACGGGTCCTGGCACCAGTACTACACGGCGGAGGGCATCGACCAGGACAAGCTCGACGCCAACACGATCGCCTACGTCGCCGCGGGCGTGTGGCATCACTGGCTGCGCTTCGGCGACGCCGGGTTCCTGGCCGAGATGTGGCCGGTCGTGCAGCGCGCCCTCGACTTCGTGCTGGCCCTGCAGACGCCCAGGGGTGAGATCCTGTGGGCCCGCCACGCCGACGGAACCCCGTGGCCCTTCGCGCTGCTGACCGGATCCTCCTCGATCAGCCACAGCCTGCGCTGCGGTCTGGCCGCCGCCCATCAGGTGGGCGAGGAGCGGCCCAGCTGGGAGCTGGCCCTGGCCCGGCTGGTGCACACCGTTCGCCACTGCGGCCACGAGGCGTTCGCTCCCAAGGACCGCTGGGCCATGGACTGGTACTACCCGGTCCTGACCGGCGTGCTGCAAGGGGCGGAGGCCCGGGCCCGTCTGGCGTCGCGGCGCCGGATCTTCGTCCACGAGGGCGAGGGCGTGCGCTGCGTCAGCAACCAGGACTGGGTGACGACCGCTGAGACGTGCGAGTGCGCCATGGCCCATCTCGCGGTCGGCGATCAGAGTGCCGCCCTGGCGCTGTTCGAGTGGGCCCAGCGGCTGCGGGAGCCCGACGGCAGCTATCTCACCGGCCGGGCCTTCCCGACCAAGGTGAGCTACCCCGACCGGGAGTGCACCACCTACTCGGCGGCCGCAGTGCTGCTGGCCGCCGACGCACTGGCCGGCACCGGCGCCGCTTCGGGCCTGTTCGTCGACTGGGGCTCGCTGCCCGCCCCGCTCGACCTGGACCCGCTGGAGGAGCCCGCCCGCGACTAGGGCCGGTTGACGATGCCTTTTCTGATCGCCGTCGTCGCGGCTGCGTTGGGTGCCGCCGTCGGCGGAGTCCCCGGGTTCTTCATCGGCGGGCTGCTCGGATACGTGGTCGGCCGGGAGTTGGACATCCGGACGCGTCTCCGGGAACTCAAGGAGACGCAGGACCGCCTGCACCAGCTGCAGAGCTGGGCCACAGAGATGAAGGCCTGGGCCGCGCAGGCCTACGAGCGGCTGTCCACCGATCCCCAGCCAGGCGACGACACACTGGGCACGGCCACCCCGGACGCCGACACGCCGGACACAGCCACCCCGGACACAGCCACCCCGGGCGCCGACACGCCGGACACCAGCGCTCTTCCGGGAGCGGCTGAACCGGTCGTCCGACCGGTCGCCGCCGAGTCCCAGGCCGCGGCGCGGCTGGACGTCCCCACCCCGGCGACGCCCGCTCCTCACGATCCTGCGACGCCCGCTCCCCCCGATCCTGCGACGCGCACTCCCCGCCCGGCCGAACCCGCACCCGCCGAACCCACACCCGCCGAACCCACACCAAAACCGACCGAAACCGCACCCGCCGAACCCACACCAGAACCGACCGAAACCGCACCCGCCGAACCCACACCAGAACCCGAACCCACGCCGGTCGAACCCACACCGGCCCGGGCCGGGGCGCCCCCTCGGCAGCCCCTCGCGCCGGTCGCCCGGCTCGTCGGCGCGGCCAAGGAGTGGATCACCACCGGGAACGCTCCGGTCAAGGTGGGGGTGCTGGTGTCGCTGATCGGAGTGGGGCTGCTGCTGCGAGAGGCCAACCGGCGAGGCGTCATCAACATCACCCTCGAGATGCGCCTCATCGCGGTGGCCCTGTTCGGGCTGGTGCTGCTGGCAATCGGCTGGCGGCTGCGGCGCAAGAACCCGGTCTACGGGGTCAGCCTCCAGGGCGGCGGTGTGGCCGTGCTGTATCTCACGACCTTCGCATCGTTCGCGGTCTACGGCGTGCTCCCGGCCGCTCCCGCCGGGGTGGCGGTGATCGCGGTGACGGTGGGGGCCGGATACCTGTCCGTCGTCCAGGACAGCCCACCCCTGGCGGTGCTCGGCATCATCGGCGGGTTCCTCGCCCCGGTGCTGACGTACACCAGCCCCCACGACCACGTCTGGGTGTTCGGCTTCTACGCGGTGCTGAGCGCGGCCATCGTGGCGGTCGCCTGGCACAAGACATGGCCGCTGCTCAACCTGCTGGGCCTCGGCTTCACCTTCGGGATCGCGGCCTTCTGGCTGTGGCGGCGCTTCGACACCGACAAATGGGCCGATGTGCAGCCGCTCATCGGCGCATTGATCCTGCTGTACCTGGCCATTCCGGTGCTGTTCGCCATCCGGGAGGCGCCCGACCTGCGGCGGCCGTCGACCGCGCCGCTGGTGTTCGGCACCCCCTTCCTGGGGTTCGGCCTGCAGTACCTGGCCGTGGGCCACACCGACTACGGCATGGCGGTGAGCGCGGCCGCCCTGGCGCTGGTGCACGGCGTGCTGGCGATCATCGCCCACAGGCTCGGCCGCGAGTGCCGCTCCCTGGCGGAGGCCAACCTCGGGCTCGGGGTCGCCTTCGCGGTGATCGCGGCGCCGCTGGCGTTCGACGCCCATCTGACCGCCGTGGTGTGGGCCGTCCAGGGAGGGTTGTGGGCGTGGATCGGCTGCCGGCGCGGCCGCGTGCCGGCCGTGGCCGCGGGCGGGGCGCTCCAGGTGTTGGCCGGAGCGGTGTTCGCCGCGAACCTGGCGGAGTCGCTCCCCTACCCGGAGGGCACGCTGCTGGTCGCCAATGAGTTCATCGGCGGCTCTGCGGTACTGGCGGCCGCCGGCCTGATCACGGGCCGGATGGTTCACGGTCTGAGCGGTCGCCGCAACGTGGAGGCAGCGGTTCCGTGGCTCGCGCTGGTGTGGGGCTCGGGCTGGTGGATCGCCGGCGGGCTCCTCGAGATCGGCAGCCAGGTGACGTCGACACACCGGTTGCCGGTGGCGCTGTGCTTCGTCGTGCTGTCCTTCGGCGCGGCCGCGCAGCTCGCCGACCGGCTCCGGTGGCCCCATCTCCATGCCTTGGGCGTGGCCATCGGCCCGGCGCTGTGGCTGGCGGCGGCCGCGTCGCTGCTCAGCCAGGGGCTGCATCCGCTGGACCGCTTCGGCTGGGCGGCCTGGCCGGTGTCGCTCGCCGTGTTCTACTGGTTCCTGCGCGCCGGGGAGAACCGGTTCCTGCGGGCGGGAGAGGACCGGCTCCCACAGGCCGGCGAGGACCGGCTCCCACAGGCCGGAAGGGACCGGCTACCGCAGGCCGGCGAGGACCGGTTCCGGCAGCTGGCCGGAGTGCTTCACGGCGGGGCCTACTGGCTGCTGGTGCTGCTGGCCGCCTCCGAGGTGTACTGGCAGATCGACAGGGCGGCCGACGGCGTCTGGCTGATCGTCGCCCCGGCCGCAGCCGGGACCGCGCTGGGCGCTGCGGCGCTGCTGGGCGTCCGGTGGCTCCGATGGCCGCTGACGGCCCACCGGCGCGTCTACGTGCGGGCCTGCGCGGGGCCGACGCTGCTGCTGGCCGGCGCGGTGGTGGGCGTGGCCTGTCTGGTGTCGGCCGGGGATCCGTCGCCTCTGCCGTTCGTGCCGCTGCTGAACCCGCTGATCGTGCTTCTCGGCGTGCTGGCGTGGCTCGGGCACAGGTGGGTCGCAGCAGCGCTCCCGCAGAGCGACGAGCCGGTCGGCACCGAGGGTCCGCCGGTGCGGGCTCTGGCGGCAGCAGCCGGGGGCGTCGCGGTGGCGACCATGGAGTTGGCCCGCACCGTCCACCACTGGTGGGATGTGCGCTGGGATCCCGAAGCGCTGATCGACTCGACGGCCTTCGGTGCTTCGCTGTCGATCCTGTGGATGCTGATCGCCGTGGCCTCGATGGTCGTGGGCGCCCGATCGGGGCGCCGGTCCGCCTGGGTGTTGGGCGGTTGGTGGATGGCCGCCGTTCTCGTGAAGCTGCTGGCCTTCGATCTCAGCAATCTGTCCGCGCCGGGACGGGCGACCTCGTTCATCGCCGCTGGCGTTCTACTGCTCGTCGTCGGATACGTGGCGCCCGTCGCCCCCGGGGCGCCGGCGGACGCAGAGGCACGATCCGACGTCGACCGTGACGACTGGCTCACCGGCTGGCTGGCCGGCGGCAACTGGCCGGCGATGGTCGGCGTGGTGGTGTCGCTGATCGGCGCAGGGCTGCTGTTGACGGAGGCTGCCGGGCGGGACCTGCTCGAGTCGTCCATAGAGACCCGCCTGGCGGCCGTCTCCGCGGCCGCGGCTGTGCTGCTGGTGATCGGATGGCTCCAGCGGCCGGCCCGGCCGGTGTTCGGGCTGAGCCTGCAGGGCGGCGGGATCGCGCTGCTGCATGTCGCCGTGTATGCGGGGTACCCGGTCCACGGTGTGTTCGGGGCCGCGCCGGCCGGCGCCGCGGTGGTCGCGGCCACGGCGGGGGCGGTGGTGCTGTCAGTGTTGCAGGACTCCCGTGTGCTGGCCGTCCTCGCCACCGTGGGCGGGTTCCTGGCGCCGGTGCTGACCTACACGGGCTCCGGCGATCACCTTCTGCTGTTCGGCTTCTACGCCGTCTTGAGCGCGGCCATCGTCACGGTGGCGTGGTTCAAGGCCTGGCCCGAGCTCAACCTGCTGGGCCTGGTGTCCACCTTCGGCATCGCGGCCTGGTGGCTGGAGTTCCGCTTCGATCCCGACGATTGGATGGCCGTGCAGCCCCTCATCGCGGTGCTGGTCCTGCTCTACATGGCCATCCCGGCGATCTCAGCTCGACGGGGCACCCCCGGGATGCACGAGATGTGGATGCATCCGCTGCTGTTCGGCACGCCGTTCATCGGGCTCGGCGTCCAGCAGCTGCTGGTGGGCCACGTCGAATACGGCCTGGCCGTCAGCGCCCTGGCGTTGGCACTGGTCCTGGGAGCGCTGCTGGCGGTCGTCCGCGGTCTGGGCGAGGGCAATCGCGAGCTGACGGCCACCTACGCCGGCCTCGGCACGGTGTTCGTCGCCATCGCGGTCCCGCTCGCCCTCGACGGCGCCTACGGCGCGACGGTCTGGGGCGCTCAGGGCGCCCTGTTGGTCTGGGTCGGCTGCCGGAGGGGCCGGACACTGCCCGCCGCCGGAGGCATGGTCCTCCAGGCTCTGGCCGGGGCGTGGTTCGCGGTGCGCCTGGCGGAGTCGCTGGCCCATGACTCCGATGCGGCCACGGTTCTGAACGAGCGCTTGATGGCCGCGGCGGCGCTGTCGGTGGCCGGCCTGGTGTCGGGGTGGCGGCTGCACCTGGCGTCGGGGCGGGTCGGTGTCGCCACTGCCGTTGGCTGGGGGGTCCTGGCGTGGGGCGCGGCGTGGTGGCTGACCGGCGGCCTGGTGGAGATCGGTTCGCAGATCCCCGAGCACTGGCTGGCAGCGTCGCTGGCCTTCGTGGCGCTGTCCTCCGGCGCCGCCGTGGCCGCGGCGGGCCCGCTGCGGTGGCCTCATCTCGGGGTGCTGGGTTGGCTGATCCCTCCGACGCTGGCGGCTGCGCTGATCGCTGCGCTGGCCGCTCAGGACCACCCCCTCGACCGCTACGGCTGGGCGGCGTGGCCGCTTGCGCTGGCGATCTTCTACGGATGCCTGGGCCGGCGCGAGGCGGCGCTGGGAATGCTGGCGGCCCGGTGGCACTCCGCCCGGCACGGCGATCCGCCCGACGCTGACGCGGGCCGCGGGCCCGTTCCGCTCGCGGCCTGGCTGCACGCCGCCGGCTTCTGGATGGTGGCGGTGATCGTGGTGGCCGAGGTCTTCTGGCAGCTCGACCGGGTGGCCGAGGCCATCTGGCCGCCGGCGGTGACGGCCGCCGCGGCCATGGTGCTGGCGGCCGCGCCGATGGCCGCTCGGCGCTGGCTGGCCTGGCCGTTCGACACGCACGGGAGGACGTACACGCTGGCCTGCGGCGGCCCGCTGCTGGTCGCGCTCTCGGCGGTGCTGGTGGGCGCGGCCTCCTTCTCCGACGGGGATCCGTCGCCGCTGCTGTTCCTGCCGGTGGCGAACCCGCTCGGCGTTCTGGTCGGGATGCAGTTGGCGGTGGTGCTCGCCTGGCGGAGGCAGGCCGAGGCGGAGTGGGACCATCCGTTCCAACCTCTGGTCGATGCCCGCTGGTCGCCGACGCTGTGCGTGCTGGGGGTGGTCCTCGCCACCGCGGAGGCGGCCCGGACGGTGCATCACTGGCTGGACGTGTCGTGGGAGCCGGAGCCGCTGTGGGAGTCCGCCGCGCTGCAGACGTCGCTGTCGATCCTGTGGGCGGTGATCGGCCTGTCGGGGATGGTGGCAGGCGTGCGTCTGGCCCGCCGGGCCGTGTGGGTGGCGGGCGCGTCGTGGATGGCGGTCGTGGTGGCCAAGCTGTTCCTCGTCGATCTTCGCAACCTGACCGCGCTCGGGCGGGTGGTGTCGTTCATCGTGGTGGGGGTGCTGCTGCTCATCGTCGGCTACCTCGCCCCGGTACCTCCGGCCACATCCGACGAGCTCGACGAGAGCGACGAGAGCGACGAGGAAGCGAATGCGCATGGCTGACCGATTCGCGGGACGGACCGCCATCGTCACTCTCGAAGGCGTCCGCAATCGCAGCTAGATCGCTCGCCCACGACTCAGCAGGCACCTCGGACTCTCGGCTAATCGTCATCGCCCGCTCAGCAGCCTGGCTCAGCTACGAGCCAGCCGCTCCCGTGAAGAGGGCTATCCAGATCGAGATGGCGGCCGCGGCGATGGTCGCTACGATGACATAGAGTTGCTTGGCCTGGCTCTTGATGATCTCCGCCCGCTCCTTGGCTGCCTCGGCGAAGCCCTCATGCATGGCGACCAGCAGGGAGGCATGGCTCTCGACGAGCGTGCCATGGCTCTCGACGAGTTTGCCGTGGCTCTCGACGAGCTTGCTGTGGCCCTCGGCGAGCTTGACGTTGGTCTCGGCGATCGCCTCTGTGAAGGCGGCCCTCAATCGCAACTCGACTCCGGCGAGGTCGTCCTTGGTGGCCATCTGGTCCCAGCCGCCGGGCGGGAGTTGGTCCATGAGGGTGTCTGCGGCTTCTTCTCCCATCGAGTCCACCAGGCTCGCGTACAGCGCGGCGCGCTGCGCTTGGGTTGCGGCCATCACGGCCCTCCTTCCGTTCAAGCGTGATCGGCTGGGGGCACCGCGAGGGCTGCTCCGAGGCCGTCGAGTCAGACCAGGCGATCCGGCTCCACGGCGACACACGCACTATATCGCATCGAAATGGCTTTCAACCCAAACCGATGTAGACAAGTAATGTCGAGACGCCACCGCGGTTGAGGGCACGCAGTGGTCGCCGCGAGCCGGCAGGGCAGGGTGCTGGGCGGTGCCGACGCCGTCCTCGCCTCCTGCAGCACACACGGTGGCCGCCCCCAGCAGGCAGGATGCCGCGCTCCGACGCGTGCAGAGGGGTAGCGTCGGCGCAGCGACAACCGACAGGGGCGGAGGGCCCGTGGAGTGCGAGGACGACTTGTTCGGCGGCTTGCCGCGCGGTCCGGCTGGTGCTCTGTCCGGTAACGTCGGCGCACGTGCCTCGGGCGCTGCGACCCGGCAAAGGGCGGAATCGCGGCACTCTCAATCCGGCGAACGTCTGTGGACAGAGCACTAGCGAAGGCATCGGAGACGCCATGACCGAGGTCTACCTCGACTACAACGCGTCGGCGCCGCTCGATCCCAGGGTGCTCGAGGCGATGGCGCCGGTCCTGTCGGGCGAGGTGGGCAACGCCTCGTCGGTTCACCGCTTCGGGCGCCGGCAGGCCGCCGCGGTGGACGAGGCCCGTGAGCACGTTGCCGCACTGGTGGGCGGGCGGCCGGGAGGGGTCGTCTTCACCGCGGGCGCGACCGAAGCCAACAACCTTGCCCTGCGGGGTGCGGTGGAGGCCGCCTCCGAGGGTCGGCAGCGGATGCTGGTGTCGGCGGTGGAGCACGCCTCGGTCGGGAGCACGGCCCGGTGGCTGGCCGACTGCGGCCTCGTGAAGCTGGACGTTGTCGGGGTGACCGCAGGCGGGTTCGTCGAACCGGGCGCCGTGGAGGAGTTGATCGGGCCGGATGTCCTGCTGGTGTCGGTGATGGCGGCCAACAGCGAGACCGGCGTGCTCAACCCGGCGGACGGGATCGCCGAGCGGGCCCGGGAAGCTGGGGCGCTGTTCCACTGCGACGCCACCCAGATGGCGGGCCGCCTGCCTTTCGACATGGAGGCGCTGGGTGTGGATCTGGTCTCGGTGAGCGGCCACAAGATCTGCGGCCCGGGCGGGGTCGGCGCCCTGGTCGGCACCCGTCACGCCCTGGCCCGACTCGCAGCGGTGATCCATGGCGGCGGCCACGAGCGGGGCCTGCGCTCGGGCTCGTTGAACGTCGCCGGGATCGTCGGACTGGGCGCCGCGGCCCGCATCGCCGCCGGCGAGCGGGTGTCGGAGTCGGCCAGGGTCGGGGTCCTGCGCGACCGCTTGGTGGCCGAACTGGAGGCTCAGCTTCCGGGCGTGCAGCAGAACGGCGACCCGTCGAGGCGCCTGCCCAACACGGCCAGCATCCGCTTCGAGGACGCCGACGCCGAGGCGGTCATGGCCAACATGGACCCGGTGGCCGTGTCCACCGGCAGCGCCTGCAGCGCCGGATCGATAGAGCCGTCAGAAGTCCTCGTGGCCATGGGCCTGTCCCGCGAAGCAGCCTTCGAGTCGGTGCGCTTCAGCCTCGGCCGCTTCACAGCCGCGGAGGACATCGACATCGCCGTCGAGAGCGCCGCCGCCGCGGTAGAGCGGGTCCGCGCCATGACCGCCTGACCCGCCTCGCCGCCATCCGCCGGAGGGCACCCGCCGTTGCCCAACCGTCGGAGAGGGTCGCCAACAGCCCAGCTCGCCGACGCCATCGCAAGCCCGACTCCGTACACTTGTATAAACTCACTTTGCAAAAGTCGAGTTATATTGCGGCGGGAGGGTCGCATGCATGTGAAGCCGCCGAGCCTGTTTGACCGGGAGCCGGAGTGGGACGACCTCACCGGCTTCGCCTCCGCGGCCGGGCCGCGGCTCCGGCTCGGCATCCTGTACGGGCGGCGACGCTACGGCAAGAGCTACCTGCTGCGCCGGCTCCAGGAATCGGTCGGCGGCCTCTACCACTTGGCGCTGCAGGAGGAGCGGCGGTCGGCTCTGGACAGGTTCGCGGCTGCCGTCGGCCGGCTGCAGGCGGGCACCCCGCCGCTGCGCTTCGACGACTGGAGGGCCGCGCTCGGCTACGCCGCCGCCGGGCTGGGCGATCGGGGCGCCGGTCCGCAGGTCCTCGTGCTTGACGAGTATCCCTATCTGCGCCAGGGCAGCGCCGAACTTGACTCGGCCGTGCAGGCCGTCATGGACGAGGCCGCCGGCGGTGACCTCGGCTCGGGATGGGCTGCGCCGGTGGCGGTGATCGTGTGCGGCTCGGCCATGTCGGTAATGACCGGCATCCTCAGCGGCACATCGCCGATGCGGGGGCGGGCCGCGCTCGACATGCCGCTCGCGCCATTCGACTACCGCCAGTCGCGCCGCTTCTGGGGCATCGAGGACCCGGCCGCCGCCTTCGCGGTCGATGCCGTCGTGGGCGGCGCCCCCGGCTACAAGGACCTGACCGCCGCGGCCGGGGCGCCATCTCGCCCCGAGGATTTGGCCGGGTGGCTGTCGGCCACGGTGCTCAATCCGTCGCACGCGCTGTTCCGCGAGGACGAGTACCTGCTGCGCGAGGACCCGCGAGTGACCGCCGAGGCCCCCTACTACTCGCTGCTGCAGGCCATCGCCGGCGGGCGGGCATCGCAGGGCCGGATCGCTGAGGCGGCCGGCCGGGCGCCCGGCGACATCGTGCACCACCTCAACGTGATGACCACCGCCGGTTTCGTGGTCCGCGACGAGGACCTGCTCACCGCCCGGCGGCCCGCGTACCGCGTCGCCGACCCGATCGTGCGCTTCCATCACCTCATCACGCGACGGCGCCGGGCGATGCTCGAGGACCGCCGGGCCGCCGAGGTGTGGGCCGGAGCCGGCGACACGTTCCGATCGGGGATCGTCGGCCCCCACCTGGAGTCCGTTTGCCGGCGCTGGGTCGACCGCTACGCCGGGCCCGAGACGCTGGGAGGGCCCGTCGGCCCGGCCCGCCGGGTGCAGGTGAACGACCGGAGCCGCCGCCAGTCCTTCGAACTGGACCTCGCCGCGGCCGCCGTGCCCGCTCCGACAGCCGGCGGCAGGCAGCCGACGGTCATCCATCTGCTGGGCGAGTCCAAGGCGTCCCGCCTCGACACCGCCGACCTGGCCCGCCTCGACCGCATCGCCGCCCTGCTCAACGAGCGCGACGGCGTCTCGGTGGCGCCCGCGGCCCGACGCCTGCTGTTCTCCCTGGAGGGCTTCACGCCGGAACTGGCCGCCGAGGCCCGCAACCGTCACGACGTGGAACTAGTGGATCTCGACCGCCTCTACGAAGGCGACTGACCCCGGCCCCAAGCTTCTGCGACCCCGCGACGGTGCGCTGGGGTCAGCTGGATGAGCTTCAACATAATATTATTGAATAAAAAGATGTGATATCTCAGCATCTGCCGTTAGGGTGCGTTCCATGGAATCAACGGCGGCATCGGTGTAGGCGTCATGTCTTCGGCGGAGACTGCGCGCAGCCAGTATGGCCATGGCCCAGTGATGTCCGAGCAGTTGAGTATGTTTGCTGCTTGTGGCACGAGAGACCGCGGAGACCGACGCATGAGGCTGACAGAAGCGGCCGAGCGGTCGTTCGCGCGGCATGAGACGTTCCATCCTCGCTACAGCTGGTTCCGCAAGGCGTACGCCCATGTCAACGACGACCCCAGGATCTTCGGCCGTCCAGACGCACCGGTGGAGATCGGAGTGGGCAAGAACATGGTGCGGGCCATTCGCTTCTGGGGGACGGCCGCGAGGCTGATCACCGACAGTCCTCACAACGCGAGAGGACGCGAGGCGCAGTGCGTACCAACCCGGCGGGGCCACGCGCTCTTCGGCGAGAACGGCTGGGATCCCTACATGGAGGATCCAGGCACGCTCTGGCTGCTGCACTGGCTGCTGCTGGCCCCGAGGAAGTCGAGACTGCCGATCTGGTGGCTGGCCTTCAACGAGTTCAACGCGGTCGAGTTCGCTGAGCCCGACTTGGAGAGCGCGGTCTCGACTTTGCTTGATACCGCCCCCGAGTGGCCTAGGCCACACCCGAACTCGATCAGCAAGGACGTCAGCGCGCTATTGCGCACCTATGCCCCCGCGGACCGAACCGGCCGGGCACGCATCGACGACATGCTGGACTGCCCGCTTCGCGAGCTGAGCCTGCTGAGCTACTCGCCTGCGACAGGCCGGTTCCGCTTCACGCTTGGCTCGAAGCCGACCCTGCCGTCGGAAGTCGTGGCCTACGCGGCGCTCGACTACGTCGCACTCACGGAGGTGCGAGGAAGCACGATCACACTGAGCCGCCTTACCCACGCTTCGGGCGCGCCGGGCAAGGCCTTCAAGCTCACCGAGTCTGAGCTGATGGACGCTCTGAGACCCTCCATTGCGGACGAGGAGGCGTTGAGACTCGCCACACCGACGGGTGCGGTTCAGCTCACCTGGCGGGAGGAACCGGCACGGATCGCCACAAGGATTCTCGACCGATACTACGAACCCTGTGAGCTACGGGCGCCCGAGCCGTGCGCCGGACCCGAGGGCGACGATCCCGCCGAAGACAACCGGTTAAGAGGGGCCGACGAGCATCGCTCTCGGGCCGGCGCCGCCACCAAGATCCTCGCCGGAGCCGGCTGATGGCCACGCTGGCGGACAGCATCTCTGTGCGTTCGAGGTTCGCTCGTTCCGCGAACCTCGAACGCGACCTGGCCCGACGCGAGCCCCTCGACGGCTACGTCGTCACGGCTCGGGCTCTGGACGTTGTCGAGCGCATAGCGGAGACCGCCTCAACGGGTGCGGCCGGGGGAGCATGGTCGCTGACCGGCCCCTACGGCTCCGGCAAGTCGTCGCTGGCCCTGCTCATCGACGCCGCATTCGGTGACGACTCCGACACTCGTCGAGCGGCAGTCGGGCTCATCGACGATGCCTCGCCGCCGGTCGGAGAGCTGGTCCGTGGCGCTCACCGGCGGCACGACACGGAGTCGCGCGGTTTCCATCGCGGCCTTGTCACCGCCGGGCGCGAGCCGCTCAACCGCACAGTCCTATGGGCGCTGTACTCAGCGGTGCTGCGTAGCTACGGGGAGGTTCCATCACGCAAGGAGTTCCGGGCCTCCTCCACACTCGAGAAGGCACTCAAGGACGCTGAGTCAGACGACCCGAGGCGAACGGGCCCTTCCCCATCGGCACTGGTGGACATAGCCCGCTGCCTAGCCGAGGATGCACCGCTGCTTCTCGTGATCGACGAGTTCGGCAAGAACCTCGAAGCCATTCGCGACGGAGGCGACGCCGATCCGTATCTGCTCCAGCAGCTCGCCGAGGCAGGCCAGGGCTCTGGCCTGCCCATATTCGTAGTGACGTTGCAGCACTTGTCGTTCGAGGACCACTTGACCGGAGCCAGCAGTACCCAGCGCCGCGAGTGGGCGAAGGTGCAGGGTCGCTTCGAGGACATCGCGTTCGTCGAGTCGGCCAACCAGACCCGCGCTCTTATCGGCACGGTCTTCGACGTCCACGACGACTTGCTCGGCACACAGATCAGCCGATGGGCCCACGACCAGGCCGAGACCATGAGGCAACTGGGTATCGCCGACCTCGCCGACCCACCGACGGTCGCGTCGTGCTACCCCCTACACCCTCTCGCCGCTCTTGTCCTGCCCGAGCTATGCAACCGGCACGGCCAGCACGAGCGGACGCTGTTCTCGTTTCTCGCAGGTCACCACCCGGCGAGCGCCGCGTCATTCCTAGCCGAGACAGGCCTGCCGACGAAGGGGCCCTTGCCCACGATGGGCCTCGATGCTGTGTACGACTACTTCGTCGACAGCAGCGCGCTGCAGATCGAGTCAGCCGGCATGTCTGCACGATGGACCGAGATAGCGACTCGCCTGCGGGACGCACACGGACTCACACCAAACCAGACTCAGCTGGCGAAGGCTGTCGCCTTGCTGAATCTCGTGTCGACTACCGGCACACTGAGGGCCTCCAGAGCGATACTGGCCCTTACTGCCGATGGCACCGACAAGACCCTCGCCGAGTTGGAGACAGCCGGCATCGTCACCTACCGGGACTTCGCCGACGAGTACCGGATCTGGCAGGGAACCGATATCGACATCAACCTGTTGCTCGACACGGCCAGACAACGTGTCGCGCAGCAGCCCCTCGTCGAGATCCTCAACAAGATTGACCAGCCCCAGCCGGTGGTCGCGGCCAGGCACAGCGCGAAGCACGACGTGCTGCGGGTCTACAGCAGGCGCTACACCGATGCCAGCGAACAAGTAGAGCCGCTCGAGGCCTTCTCCCGATACGACGGTGAGGTGCTGCTGCTCGTCGACCCCAGCGGCGACGTTCCGACCCTTGCACGGCCCTGGGCGGGGGCGAAGCCGATCGTGGCCGCAATGCCCGCGGACCTGACGGCTCTGGATGTCGCGGCTAGGGAAACGACAGCCGTCCAGGGTGGGCTCGACGATCCTTCGGTGGTCGACGACTGGGTGGCGCGACGCGAGTTGAGCGAGCGTATGGCCCAAGCGCGGGTTGCTCTTGATCAAGCCCTCGCAGAGACCTTCGGCTCGCGCGCATGCCGATGGGTGCTCCTGGGAGCCAAGGCCCGCGAACTCCCCGGAGGGCGAGGCAGCGCCGCCCTGTCCGACGCGGCCGACATCGCCTACCCCGACACCCCGCGGGTACGCAACGAGATGCTCAACCGCAGCGAACTCACCTCGCAGGGCGCCAAGGCCCGCGGGCTGCTCTTGGCAGCCATGATCGAGCATGGCACCGAACCCGGCCTAGGCATGCAGGGTCACGGCCCCGAGGTCGCGATGTACCGAGCCTTCCTTGAGCGAACCGAACTCCACGGCCCAGACAACCGCAATGACTCGATGGCATTCCAGAGGCCCGCGGACGGGTCGCTGAGGCCTGTCTGGAAGATGCTCCAAGAAGAGTTCAAGCGATCTACGAGCCAACGCATCAATCTGAGGGACGTCTATGCGGCGCTGCTGTCGCCCCCATTCGGCATGAAGGAGGGGGCGATACCCGTACTCGTCACCGCGGCTCTGATCGCTTCATCGGACGACGTGGCCATCTACCACCACGGCACCTTCAAGCCGCTGCTCACTCCCGAGTTGTCGGAGCTGATGGTGCGCAACCCGAGCCACTTCGACATCAAGCACTTCGCCAATACGACCGGTGCCCGACGGCAAGTCATTGACGCTCTCGTGAGCCGGCTCGGGCTGCGGCCCAGCTTCCGCAAGCATCGAGTCGCCAACGTCCTCACCGTTGTCGGACACCTCGTGTCGAGGATCAGCCGGCTCGAGAACTACACACGCCAAACCCACAACCTCAGCGTGTCGACGATTCGGGCAAGGGAGGTGCTGCTGGCAGCAGTCGAGCCCGACGAGTTGCTCTTCACCTCGCTGCCCGAGGCGCTCGGATTCCCTTCGGTCTCCGCCGAGTCGAGGGAGTATCTGCTCGCGGAGGCCTACGCCACCGGGGTCCGTGAAGTAGTCGATGAACTCAGCACCTGCTTCGAGCGGCTTCTTGACCAGCAGCTTGAACTCCTCCTGGAGACGAGCGCAGAGGTCTCCCGGCTGGCCGTCATGGGGCAAGCAGCGTCGCTCGACGGCGAAGTCCTTGATCCCGAGGTCCGCGCTTTCGTTCTCTCGTTGGCGAACGACGCCGTCGAGTCCGACACGGACTGGGTCAAGGCGGTCGCGACCGTCGTCGCCAAGAAGGCACCAGCCGACTGGGCCGACGATGACCTGTTGCGCTTCGGGCGGGAACTCCATGAGAAGTTCGCTGCGTTCCGCCGGCTCCTAGCCCTGCACCATGATCGCCGTGCTCACGGCGGCGACCCCTTCGACGCGTACCGGGTAACCGTGACGAGGTCCGACGGCGCAGAGCAGCCGCTGCTGGTCGGCATCGACCAAGAATTGAGACCCGATGCTGAACGTGCCCTCGACGACGCCCTGACGAAGTTCACGGAGATCACGGGCTCTCAGCGACGGGCGCAGCACGCTCTCCTGGCGCTGTTGGGCGAGCGCCTGCTGCCCGATCCGAACGAGCACGGCGAGATTTCGAATGTTCCCGATACGTTGGATCCCGGAGCGGCATATGGCTGAGTCAGTGCGTCACATCTGCGGGATCTCTGGAGGCAAGGACTCCAGCGCACTCGCTGTCTACCTGCGGGGCCGGGTGCCTGACATGGAGTATTTCTTCTGTGACACCGGCGCCGAGTTGCCCGAGACCTATGAGTACCTGACTCGGCTAGAGGTCATTCTCGCCAAGCCGATCGCCCGACTGAACGCGTCGAGGGGCTTTGACCATTGGTTCGAGGTGTTCCGGGGAGCGCTGCCGTCGCCGCAGATGCGCTGGTGCACGAAAAACATGAAGATCAAGCCCATCGAGGAGTGGATCGGCGACGAGCCCGCCGTCTCCTACGTGGCTATCCGCGCCGACGAATCCAACCGCAAGGGCTATGTCTCCACGAAGCCCAACATCAGCGCACGCTTCCCATTCGTCGAGGACGGTATCGATCACGCGGGCGTCATGAGGATCCTCGACGATGCTGGAATCGGCCTTCCCGCCTACTACGAGTGGCGGACCCGCTCGGGATGCTACTTCTGCTTCTACCAGCGCAAGGCCGAGTGGATCGGCCTCTCGGAGCGCCACCCCGAACTCTTCGCACGGGCCGTCGCGATCGAGCAGAAGGTCCTCCAGGACGCCGGCGTCAACGGCGACGCCGACTTCGGTGACCGAGCCATGCGCGGTCGCCAATACACATGGTCCGGCGGCGAGACCCTCGTCCAGCTCCGCAACCGCCGCGAGCAGATCCTCGAGCGCCATGAAGCCGCAATGACCCGCGCCAACAAGACAAGGTCAAACCTCCCCCTCATCGAGGCCCTAGCCGACGCCTTCGACGAAGACGACGACACCCAGGCCTGCACGGTCTGCGCCTTATGACAGACGGCGCGGCACTCGTGCAAGAGGACGCCGACGGCAACCCCTTCTGGACGTTCAGAGTCACCGACGCGCTGCTTCAAGCCAACCGCCGGATTGCCTTTCCCGAGGAGGTCGCCGCCTATCTCGGCTGCAAGCCGGGCGGACTGACTCGTGTCGCCGTCGACCACCCTGCGGGCTGCCGGAAACTCAAGGTGTGCCTGGAGCAGCGCGACCCGCCACACACGGTTGTGCTCAATATTGCTGAGCCCCTCTTGGGCATCGGAACCTCCTGCGGACAGTCGGTCGATCTGGTCGTTACGGGCCTGCGACGCGTGGCGCTGCGACGAAGCAGGGCATCAAAGCATCGGGAGCCAGCTGGGGAGCCTGACGACCGCGACACTTCCACCCGGGACCGACAGTCGAATTCGCCCCAGGGCCCGCCTGCACCATGGTGTTCGCCGCCCACCCCGCTCCTGCCGCGCTGGTACCTGCTGTCGCACGGCGAGGAGATGCTCCCGCAAGAGTTCACGAGCGCCTACCCGGCTGCGCACCGTATTCGGGACCTGGAACGCTTCTGGGAGCACCACGACGAGCCGGTCCGCGCTGACTCGGCCCGGTCGCTGCGTTACGTGGCACAGCGGTTGCTGCCACCCAAGGGTCTCCGCGTTCTTCCGCCCAGGCTGGACCTTGACGAGCTTGATCGACTGCCGCTGGCGATCCGCACGCGCAACTGCCTTCGCCGCGGCGCAACGCGAGGCTCGCTCGCCAAGGGCACGGTCGAAGAGTTGATGCAACTGCCCAACTTCGGGATCGCATCGCTACTTGATCTGATGTGTGTGATCGAAGCCGCCGAAGCGCATTACGGAAGTCTCGACGGATCGCCCATCAGTGCGGCGACGATTGGGAAGGAAGAGGACGAGACGGCGGCTGGCGAGGGGTGCCACTCGACAACCATCACCGATGGGGCGCAGACTTCGGATGCGGTTGACCTCATTGCGACAGCGGCTCGGGAGTTTCGCGGCGCAGCCACCTTCGGCGACCTGCTCCGGCTTGATCTGTCAGACCTCATCGCCGCAGCCGAAGGCGACGCAGAGGTTGACGACCTGGCGCTTGAGGCCGGAACACCGACTGTCGCGGAACGAGCCATCAAGCTCCTCGACGCGTGCCTTGCTCAGATGTCAGAGACGCAGCAGCTAGTGATCCTGAAGCGTGTTGTTCCGAACGTGCCGGTAACACTCGAAGTGCTCGGCCGGGCGACAGGACTGTCGCGAGAACGGGTGCGCCAACTCGACAAACAGGCTCGAGCCGCATTGGAGGAGGCGGCGGGCCGGACCCTTGGGCTGCTGCGGCTGATCGCTAGCCAGCGCCTCGGCGCAGTAACCACCGCGCCGGGCATCGACGACGTCGTTGGCGAACTCCTGCCCCAGCCAGACGACGAGGCGAGGTTGAACTCGCTCATGGTGGCCCGGCGCATGCTGCGATCCAAGCTCGACTACGAGTGCCGCGAGGGACTGTGCCTGAGTCGAGCCGCGGCAGATGCCGCTAAGGGCCTCAACGACGTCGCTCGTCAACTTGTCGACGACGAGGGCCTTCTTGACCTCGACACGGTGCGAGCGGCACTCGCCGAGCAGTGGCACGACAGCCTCGATGACCTGATCCGCTGGATCGGATGGCCTCGCGTGTCGGGTCAGATCGCTCTGCGCACAACAGCGCGAGCCCGGACCAAGGCGGCCCTACTCAAAATCGGCGCGCCGGCGACGAAAGCCGAACTTGCCACAGAGTCAGGACTCACCGAGCGACAAGTTGCAGGGGCTCTCTCGAACATCGAGTCGGTCGCACGCGCCGACAAACTCCGATGGGGCTTGCGCGAATGGATCGACGACGCATACGACGGAATATCGGCAGAGATCATCCAGCGCATCGAAGAAGACGGTGGCTCGACCCCCTTGAACCGTGTGCTGGACGAGCTCCCCCGCAAGTTCGGCGTTAGCGAGAACAGCGTCCGGGCATACATGGCGACACCAAAGTTCGTCATTGAGGAAGGGCGAATTAGATTGCGGGGTGAGCACGAGGAGTACCGCTACCAAAGGTCGGAGGTTCGGGATGCACCTGGCGTGTTTGCGCTCGGCGACGGCGTGGTCGGATTGTTGTACGAGGTGGACAGCGAGGTGACTCGGGGCAGTGGACGTCAACTCAGCCCAGCCGCTGGAGCGCTACTTGGCCTCTCCGTTAATGAACGATTGCGCTTCGACGGCCCACACGACACGTCAGTCACAGTGACCTTCCCCGGCACATCCCTCACTGGACCTTCGCTGGGATCTACCCGTGGCCTAGCAGAAGCAGTGAACGCCATGGTGGGAGACATGCTCACGGTAATCCTTCGCCGTGCCGAGATGACTGTGTCGGCGCAAGCAACCGACCTCAAAGAACACGACGCTGGCTGGGCGCTTGTGAGGCGTCTGACGGGCATCAGCGAGAACGCCGGAATGGACGGACTCGCGGCCGCGCTCCATTGCAGCCGGGGCGAGGTGCGGGCAACGCTGCGAGCGCGGAGGGACACGGCCGTGCTCGAGGCTCTCCCCGAGCGACGCTCGACGCCCGATCTGGAGGAGGCACTCGCCGCACTCGATGCCGAAATGCAACGAGAGGAGCGGCCGTGACGTTCGGACCACTCTTCGATTCAGTGCGCCCAACCTACGAGATTCCTGACGATGACCTCGTCGGTGAGATCCTCAACCCGGCACTCCGCTCAGCGGACGACGCAAGAGTCTCAGCAGGGTTCTTCACGTCGCGCTGCCTCGCTCAGATCGCGGGTGGTCTCGCCGCGTTCATCAACGACTCCGATGCAATCCTCGATCTGATGGTCTCGCCCGAGATTAGCGAGGAAGATCGCGAGGCGATCCGGAGGGGGATACGCGAGCCCGAGGTGGTCATCGCGGAAGCACTACAGCGGCTCTTTGTCGAGGCCCACCTATCAGATTCTGCCGTACAGCGGCACACGGTCGACACGCTTGCCTACCTGGTGGCCAGTGGTCGACTCCGTTTGCGCGTCGTGATCATGGAACGCGGCATGTACCACAAGAAGATCTGGCTCTTTCGAGCCGGTGACGAGTGGCTTGCGGTCCACGGCTCGGGCAACGCCACCGAACGCGGTCTACTCGTCAACGGCGAGCAGATGTCGATCGACCGGGCATGGCAAGACGGCCCTCGATCCGAAGCGCGCGTCCAGATCTTCTTGGAGCAGTGGGACCGTCAATGGGAGAACCTCCACCCGACAGCGCTCACCGTTGAGGTGTCACAGGCGTTGGAGATTCTCCGCGGCTACGCCGCCGACTCGCCGCCAACGGTTAGCGACTTCTGGGAAGCGTGGCAGCGAGATCATGCAGCTGGACTCGAACCCGACCTTCCACCGGCCATGCGTCATGCTCCTACTGACCATCAACTGCAGGTTCCGAACCGCCTCATATGGCGCGACGGCCGCTTCGGCCATCAAGGTAGGGCTGTTGACGCGCTCGTCAAGGAGGCCGGTGGCATCGTCGCGATCGCGACCGGCGGCGGCAAGACCGTCACCGCGCTCATCGCTGCAACAGAGATGCAGAACAGGGAACCACGACACATCTGCGTTGTCGTGCTCGTCCCATCAAGGCCGCTCGCCCGCCAATGGACCGAGGACATCCGCGCCTTCGGGGTCGATCCAGTTGTGCTTACGGGGACTGGAACCCAGGACCGACGAGCAGAGCTTGAACGCGTGGCTCTCGGTTTCGCCACCGAGCAGCCCAGGACGGAAGTAATCGTCATGAGCAACGCCCTCTTCGCCAAGGTCAACTCCTCCGAGCGACGCTGGTTGACGTCGCTGCCAGAGACCGTCGAACTCGTGCTGATCGCCGACGAGGTTCACAATCTTGGCACTCCGTCGTTCATCAACGATCCGCCAGACTACTTCACGCGCAGAATCGGCCTCTCGGCTACGCCGATCCGACAGTACGACCCCGACGGCACCGATCAGCTATTCGACTATTTCGGCGGCCCGCCCGTATTCGAGTTCTCGCTTGGAGATGCCATCGAAGCTGGATGCCTAGTGCCATATAGCTACTACCTACATGTCGTCAAGCTCGATGCTGTCGAGATGGAACACTACGAGTTCCTCACCGAGGAGCTCATCCGGGCTGGATTCAGGATCGACGACGACGGCGTCACAGTTGCGCTCAACCCGAGAGTCGAGCGGCTGCTCCGTGAGCGTCGAGGGCTGATCGAGCAAGCAGACGCGAAGCTCCCCGCGCTCGAGGCCGAACTTCGACGTATGGGCACCGACGCCGTGACCAAGACGCTCATCTACACGTCAGCGAAGCCTACAGTTCTCGAGAAGCCCAAGCAGATCACGGCTGTGAACGCAATCCTCGAGAGCCTCCATATCATTTCCCACCAGTACACGAGCCGCGAGACTGGGACCTCTCGCTCGCAGAGTATTCTCGAGCGATTCAAATCAGGTGACTATCAGGTGTTGACAGCAATGAAGGTCCTCGACGAAGGCGTGGACATCCCCGACACGGACACCGCATTCTTGCTCGCCTCAAGCACGGTCCGAAGAGAATGGGTCCAACGCCGAGGCCGAATACTCCGACAAGCTCCAAACAAGGACGTCGCCCATCTACACGACTTCCTCGTGATACCACCGGACAGCGAGACATCCATCGGCCAGTCCCTGCTGAAATCAGAGCTGAGGCGAGCGGCCGAGTTCGCCAGCATCGCCGATAACGAATTCGACTCAGACGGACCCAACGAAGTGATACGCGACCTCGAAGCAAGAATCTGGAAGGACGCCCATGTCTGACGCAACGAAGCTGGTAGCTGGCGCGGCCGGCGAGGCGGTACAAGATATCGCCGAGCGCTACGACGGGTACCACGCGCACCTAGTCAGCCGATTCGTCGAGGTGCTCCGCATACAGCACTCTGAGCCCGGCGACAGAGCGCGGCGCCGAGCCATCAACGAGCTTGTCACGTCCTTCGCTGGCGAAGTCTCAGCCCGCTTGGAGGACGCCACATGAGGCTCGAAAGCGCGCACATCAAGAACTTCAAACTGCTGGAGAACGTGGACCTGACGTTCTCAACCGACTCTCAACAGCCGCTCACGGTCATCCGAGCTGAGAACGGTTCCGGCAAGACTTCGATCCTGTATGCGCTGCGCTGGGCCATGTATGGCGCGATGGGCATACCAACCGGTATGCGTCTAACCGCCGCAGCGAAGCCGCCTGGCAGGCCCGTCACGGTTCAGGTGCGCGCCGAGTTCACCACTACAGATCCCTATTCAGGCGACAAGGTGCGATACCGACTTATCCGGAGCTGTGAGGAGACACCGGGTGAGGACGACAGCTTCCAGCGGAACCCTGAACAGCTCCGGTTGCTCCGCCGCACATCGGCCGGTGAAGAAGACATCGAAGACGGCAAAGAGGGCCTGATCCGCAAGCTCCTCCCTCCCAACCTGGCCGATGCCTTCTTCACGAACGGCGACGATGTGCAGCGATTCATCTCAAGCGGCCAGCAGGCCGACCGGGAACGCCAGGAAGCGGTCCACAGCGCCATACGACAGCTACTGGGCCTAGACGACGTCGAAGCCACCGAGAAGCACCTCTCGAGAATTGCGAAGAGCCTGAAACGGGAACTGGCAGACGATGGCGGGGAGGATCTCCAGGCCGCCAATGCCGAACTTGAGGCGACACAGGAGCGCGTCGCCGAAACCAAGCGAGAATTGGCCCTAATCCATGAGCGGATCGTCCGCGTGGACGGCCAGATCCGCGCCGATGAGCGAGAACTCGATGGAATTCGAGGCATCGGTGACCTCGACGCAATACAGGCTCGGATCCGAGAGTTGGAGGGGGACCTCTCGCAGTTGGGGGCTCAAGAGCGCGGCATTCGCGACCAGATGAGAGAGTTGCTCCAGTCCGAGGGGCTGTCCTGGCGACTCATTGGCCCACAACTCCAGCAAGGTCTCGACATCTTGGACGACCTCGCTGACCGAAAGGTAATCCCCGGCGCCGCCATCGAAGTGCTCACCGACCGTCTTGAACTCGGCATCTGCATCTGCGGCGAGGAACTGGGGGAGGGGAGTGAGCGCCATCAGCACGTCAAGGACCTCATTGAGCAGCAACATGAGGTGGCGCCGGAACTGCAACGTCTCTCCACGGTATGGCATCTGGCTCGGAACAGTTCCAGTGTCCAACTGGCGGCGGTTGCGGCGGGCCGATCATTCGACGACATCGCTGCAGATCTGCGACAGCAGTACACAGGGTGCCGCGATGCTCAGCGACGCAAGCAAGCCGATCTCGACAGTGAGCGAGAAAGGCGCACGCAGATTGACGCCGAACGCGTGCGAATGCTCACAGATCGAATCACACAGAATATAGGAAAAAGATCCGGCTTTGATCGCAAATACGGAGAAGTCGAGGGTCGACTTCGTGGTCTCGAAGAGGAGGAGCGTCTCACCGACGAACGAGTGCGGAGAGCTGAGGCAGAAACCACCCTTAACGAGACGATCCGGCTGCGGTCGGCTGTCGCTAATGACCTGCTCGAACTCGCTCGGGGAACCCTCGGCTCACTCAAGTCCGACTACGTGCAACGCGTGTCGGCCCGGATGAACGAACTCTTTCTTAACATCGTCGGATCCGATCCGGACGCGGAGGCTGCAGTCTTTACCGGCGTCACGATCAACGACCGATTCGACATCGTGATCCACACGCAGGACGGCAAGACCCTCGACGCTGACTACGAACTCAACGGTGCCTCGCAGCGCGCGCTCACCCTCTCATTCATCTGGGCGCTCATGGAAGTAGCGGGCCACGAAGCACCTCGCATCATCGATACACCTCTCGGGATGACCTCTGGAGCGGTCAAGCATCGCATGGTCGAACTCCTTACCAGTCCAGCCGACGCTGCTAGCCTCGCGTACCAAGTGGTGCTCCTCATGACCCGATCTGAGATTCGAGACATCGAGGATCTCCTCGACGAGCGGGCGGGATCGGTCTCGACTCTCTCGTGCTCCAAGGACTACCCAGTCGACCTCGTGAACGAGTGGGGGGACGGGGCTCCAGCGGTTCGGTCATGCGCATGCGACCACCGCCAGATCTGCTCCGTGTGCACCCGCCGCAAAGACGACAGCACACGGTTCACCCTTCGAGAGGAGGTGACGCCATGAGCAACGAGCCACGATACGGCAATCAAGACCTCTGGCTACCCAAGAGCTTCCACACCGAATTCCGGGAGCGCCTAGTCGATCGATCAGACTTCCGCACCGCCTTCCCGCGCCAAGTAGACCTTTGGTGGTACGCACTCGGTATCGGCGTCGTCGAGGAGCACCGCACCCCACTCCCGGAGCGCGACCAACTTGTCAAGTTCAACGACGGCGGAATCCTCGAATCAGACCCGTGGCGCATCACTCACCTCGAACTGCTTGCTCTCGCCGAAGAAGGCCAGACCGCGGCCACGAACGCTTCCACCGTGGTGCAAATTGCCAACGAATACGCCATCACGGGCTGCAGTGTCCTCACCGACAGTCTCCGAGGAGTCGTGGACACGCAATCGCACCTCATCAGCCTGATCGGCGACTCCACCGGCGCTTGACTCAAGGCCGAAGCCGCCGCGGACCGGCGCTTGAGCCTCACCGAGTGGGGCGTGAGAGGAACCCGTTGTGGAGACTTCGCGGACTCTGGGTGCGAGGGTCACGGCCATCGCAGCGAGACTGCTCGGCGTCACTGGCCGAAGCACTGCTAAGCAACAAAGCTGCGCCCGACGGCGAGCAGCGAGTGTGGTCCGCGCCGGGGTATCCGACCTACAACGTTTTCAACCGTGCTTTCCCCAAGCCTCCGCGCATGTGGTTGGGCCAAGACCAACCCTTTGGGCTCGCCGCCCGTGTCCCGACGAGGGTGACGAAGGGCTCGTCATCGCGGCCCGCGACGTAGGCCACGCGGGAGTAGTCCTCAATCGCGACGCGCAAGTGCGTGTAGCCCACCGAAATCACCCCATCCTCCTGAGCCGATCAGGCGAGCGCACCGTGACAAAACCCCACGTCAACGGCCATCTGCCATCACCAAACCGGCGTCGACCCGCCAAACTCGGGCCAGATGCTCGGCTGCCTTGGCGGTGCCGATTCTGGGGGATCCCTCGCGTTCAGCCGCGGACCCCCACCCTGCCGACTCCGACCTCAAACGAGTGCGAAGCGCCAGATTCGGTGGTTCGCTTGCGCAAGCGACTAGGTGTGCTCAGGCGGTAGGGCGGGGAAACGCGAGCCGCTGAATGCGTTCGTGCTCGGCCTCGTCGTAGCCGTCGGCGAGTTGGCGCAACTTCTCCCGGTCCGCCGCGGTGGGACGAAACGGCTCGAGGGAGCGATTCCACTCGTAAACGAAACGATTCGAACCGACGATGTGGACAAACGTCATGATAGTTCCTGCTCATCAGGTGACTTTGGAGTGAAGCTACCATATTCGCTCTCGTAATCCGCGACATGGTCCGACAGCAACCTGGCGAGGTCCCATGCCACCTGGGGCGGCACCTTCATCCACGCAACGCACACCGCATCGGCCATACCAGATCCTGCCGGAAGCGAGACCGCGAACTCCACAGTGAACTCCAGAGCGGTGTGCCAGACGTCCACAAGGTTCGCGTACACCTGGTCGAGCCATCGGATCAGCGCCTAGGCGAGCTGGGGCAGTCGTGCCGGGTCGTCGAGGTCGGGGATCTGGTTTCGCTGCTCCCACCAGTGTTGCGGGTAGTCGTCGCCGTGGCGCAGCGGTTCTCCGCAGACGAGCTGCCAGTACCAGCGCTCCGCCCGATGCACACACACCGTCGCCGGTGCCCGATAGGGCGAACCGCCCGCTTCGAGCCATCCCGGCGTGCCGCTCGATAGCCAGACTCCCCATTCGCCGGTCTCGTCGTCTCTGACGACGCTCGCCGCCCGCCGCTGGCCGCTGCACTCCACCGGAAGCGTCGCATGGAACTCGCGTCTGTCGGGCTGATCCGGGTACTGACTCACACCCGCGATGGCCAAGCCGCCGGACCGGAGCAGCGGATCGTCGATGGCGGGTATGCCATTGGCAAGTTCGAAATCCGACTGTGGATTCTCAGGCCCGTAGCCGAGACCCCGCCCGAGCGCCGCCTGCCAGTACCAGCGCTCGGCGCGGTGGATGCTCGCCGCCAGCGGCGCGCTGTAGGGCTCGCCGCCCGCGTGCAGGAGATAGGCGCGGTCGTATCCCCCGAAGTAGGGCGGCGTCCTCAGCGCGCAGTAGATGTGAACATTCCACCGCTCCTCGGATTGAGACACCTGTTGGATCACACTCGCTCGCCAGTAGGCGCCGCACGACCGTACCCAACCGGCGCTCAATCGACAGTACCGCATCGTCCATTCCTTATTATTCCAATGGTTTTCAACGCTACAAGATGCGGATGGATGCAGCAACGCAGTGACTGGCAGTCGCAGCAGACGATATGACTGAGGTGTAGATTCCTCGGCTCATGGCTCTGGGCAGCAGTACGGCGGATCGGATCGAGCGGTTCCTGGGCGCGCATCCGACCGGGCCGCTGGTGGTGTGCGTGGGGTCGGCGAGCGTGGCCGGGATCGTGTGGCTCGCCCAACGCTCACACGACCGGCCGGTGACTCTGCTCATCGGTGACCTGAAGAGCCGCAACTTCGCCAAGGCCACCGACGCCGACCGCCGCGCCGCGCTCAGTTTCGTGCAACGCCGCGATGTGACCGTTCTCAACTGGTACCGTACCGGACGCTCCAGCCAGGGGCGCTCCGAGGCTCACCTCAAGGTCTGGGCCGCCTGCGACCACACCGGAACTCCGCAGGCGTTCCTGGTCGGGTCGGCCAACCTCACTATGGCCGGGCTGAACGAGAACGTCGAGGTGATGGCCCTCACTGACGCCTCCGAGTACACATACCTGAACAGCACCCTCCAACGACTCCGAGACAAGGCCTGGGACGCCAGAGAGCGACTAGAGGAAGCGATCGAGCAGGCCGATGCTCCGGATGACCGCCATCACCCGCGAGGTCGCCGATCCGGCCGCACATCGGCGGGCAACGCGAGCCGGCGGCAAGCCTCCGCCGCATCCACCGGCTGCGGATCACAGGTCCTAACCGTGGCATCCCTGGCCACGGCAACCGCTCTACTCATACGCCTTGGACGCCGCTTGCACACGTCCATCAAGCCCACGTGACGGTCGTCCGGCCCACACCTCGGACAGTGGCCCGCTTGTTACCATTCCAGATACCTCCTCCACAGTAGTCAGGGTTCGATGTCCTTTGTGAGGAGCATGAGCGTCAGGTCGTCGATCGGAGATGGTTCGAACCCGAAGCGGCGGTAGAAGCCGGCTGCCTGCGCATCCTTGGCGTGGACCAGCACCAGGCGCACACCCGTGAGAGCGGCAACCTCGAGCGCCTTGTGCAGAAAATGCTTGAGCATGGCCGCGGCCAGCCCCCTGCCCTGGTGGGCGCGGTCCACGGCCAGGCGGCCCAGCAGCATCGCAGGCAGCGGGTCGGGCTGGTTGCGGGCCGCTCGCCGGGTCGCCTCAGTGCGGGCCACGACCGCGGTGCTCGACGCATAGAACGCCACCACGTCCGCTCCGTGCGCAACGACCCACGTGCGGCTGGAGCCCTCCCGCTGGTTCCGCGGCGCCCTCCGGCGCAGCCACTCGTTGAGAGCCTCGTCTCCGCAATCGAAGCCTGCGACATCGTGGGCTGCGTCAAGCAGTTCCGGCCCCCGGAAGCCGCTCACTCGGCATCCAGCACCGACGGCTCAGCCAGCAGCGCGGCGATCCTCGGTTTGGGCGCCGGCGGCCGGTCGAGGATCTCCTGGAGCTCGTCCCAGGCCCCCGCGGGCAGCGCGAAGACGCGGCGATCCGCCAAGTCGTCCACCGCGGCGGCGACGGCGCGGCTGACCACGTAGTCGTTCAAGGACATCCCCACATCGGCCAGCACCCGGCGCACGATGGCGTCCTCAGCCGGGGTCACTCGTATCGACCACCGCTCGGTCTTGGTTCCCATGCGCCCAATTGTACGTCGATCAGATGTACATGCGCAGGCTGACACCCGTCGCCGTTCGCTGCTGAGCGCGGCGAGTGGCGACGATGACGGGGATCTGGACCTGAAACGAGTGCGAAACGCCGGATTCGGTAGTTGCTTGCGCAAGCGACTAGGTGTGCTCAGGCGGTAGAGCGGGGAAACGCGAGCCGCTGAATGCGTTCGTGCTCGGCCTCGTCGTAGCCGTCGGCGAGTTGGCGCAACTTCTCCCGGTCCGCCGCGGTGGGACGAAACGGCTCGAGGGAGCGATTCCACTCGTAAACGAAACGATTCGAACCGACGATGTGGACAAACGTCATGATAGCTCCTGCTCATCAGGTGGCTTTGGAGTGAAGCTACCATATTCGCTCTCGTAATCCGCGACATGGTCCGACAGCAACCTGGCGAGGTCCCACGCCACCTGGGGCGGCACCTTCATCCACGCAACGCACACCGCATCGAGCGGCTTCAAGCCGCCTGAGACCGCGGTGCAGCTACACGAGGAATCCAATCGACATCGTCGACATCTGTGCCAGCAATTGCGCACGGGGATCGCTTCCGCTTGCGCATAACAGCGCCCGGATCCCCCGGTAGGTCGCGTCAGGGCGGAGTCCGGCGACAACTTTGCCGAGACCGAGGATGTCGGCATCGAAGTAGTAGCGAACCGTGGCGGGTCTCACGCCGCGAGAGGCGCGGCGCGGGAAGTCTCATACGCCACCGCCCAGCGGACATTCTGCACGGTCAGATCGAACTGGTCGGCTATCTCCTCCTCGGACTCGCCCCCATCAACATGCTCGAAGATCGCCGACGTGCTGATGCCGCACACCGCGGGGCGGCCGAAGCGTCGGCCCGGGCGGCACCGGACGGGTGAGCCCGCGTCGTCGTGGGGCCTCCATGCGACAGGCAGATCATCGTCCCACTCGACACGCTTCACGAATGACTCAGCCGGCGGCAACTGCATCAACTGGCCGCTGGCAGCCACGATGAGCCACAGGTCGCCAGGCAGGTCGCACTCCTCCTGGAAGCGCATCAGCAGTCGCGGGCCCTCTCCCACCCACGGACGGGCATGAGCCAACGGGTGCTCAACACCCAACTCATCTCTGAGAGCGGCAACGAACCTCCTGATCTCGTGAAGCCGCACGCCAAGTTCTCGGCGATACTGGCGCAGCAGACCGGCCTCGACGAACTCGGCCCACGTAAGGCTGCGTTCGCCTGTCGGCTCAACGCGGATCACCGGCGGATAGACGCGCCGCCCACGCTCGCCGCCGTCGAGCCACCACGCGAGCGTGCTGGGGCTCATTCGCAGTATCTCCGCAGCGTCAGCGAGGGAGTACACCGGACGGTTCAGCGTCTTCACATCCACGCTCCCATAATGCCCGACGAACGCCGCACGAGCGACCGCCTCCGGGTAAGCCGGCTGCCATCAATCGCCGGGGCCTCGGACCTACGGCACGCTTGCAGGGCGGGGCCGGCAGGAACCGAGCCCTCGTGTGTGCCTCACCACGGGAGGAGGCCGCGGGGGACCAGGCGCCGGTCGACGGGTCGACTGCCAGGGCGAGGCCCTCGAGGGTGTAGGCCCCGAGCAGGGACGGAGCGTCGTCCTCGCCGAAGACCACCAGCGGCGTCGTCACGCTCTCGCCGTCGACGGTCATCCGCGCCTCGCCGATGTCGGCATCCACGACCCTCCCGTCGGCCAGGCGCACCCGGCGCCTGAAGGAACGCTCGACACCGATGTCGTGCAGCAGGCGCGCCGGGACCACGCTGTAGAAGGCGCCCGTGTCCACCGTGGCCTCGATCGCCTTCCGGCAGGTCGCCCCGATCCATCTGCGCCTGGACTGTGTTGATCGTCTCAGCCCCAGACGAAACTGGCAACTGACGGCGGACGATGTTGGCACTAAGCCATGGCCGGCACCGGCGCACGCCGGACGTTGATGGTCGGCTCAGGTTGTGGTCAGCGGCGTCGTTTGATCGTGAGGCTGCCCGGACTGTCGGGATGGTCGGGGCATGGTCTGGTGGCCAGCTTCCTCTGACACGTCCGCCGCGGTCCGAGCCGTTGTCCGCACACCACGAGTCTGGATGGCTGAGTTGCTGAGCTGAGTCTCATCGACTCGATTGGCCGTATGGTGCGCCGCGACGGGGCCGGCGGTGTCGGATCCCAATGAAGGCTGTGCTGTTGTGCTGCGAACTGTCCGAGTTCGCCGGCGCGGCTACGTAGATGGGCCAGGACTGTTGCCCGCATGTGCTCGAAGTGGGGGTCCGATGGGAGGGTGCCGGCGTCGGAGAGCAGACGAATGGTCTCTGCGAAGTCCGCCGGGAGTGTGTCATGGCCGAACCGGTGGCAGTAGAACCCCAGGCCGTCCTCGAGGGTGTAGTTGCTGAGCTTGTCGATGGCGTGCAGGTCGATGTAGTCGCGCAGCTTCGGCCGGAACCTGATGATCTCGAGTTTCGTCGCGAGGAGATCCGGCAGCGATCCGACCGGCATTGCGCACACGATCGGACCCTTCGCCACTCTGCGCAGACCGCGCGGGCCTACGCTGCTGCGCGGTAGCGCCTTGAACACGTCGATGTTCACACCGTCAGCTATGCCCCGGCAGGAGTTCTCCCAGGCGTGTGTCACCTCCACAGCGTTGAAGTCTCGGGCGAGTCGTTTCGCTATGGCTGCCCCAGAGAACTTGCGCATCGTCATGATGTCGAGGTCCTCGGACTCGCGGTGGCGTAGATGCAGCGCGGCGGCGGTGCCGCCCATCAGGACACCGCCGACACGGTCAGCGATCTCGGCCGCCCTGCTCCAAGCGGCGCGCTGGGCCGGTCCGAGCACGTCTGCGTACGAGTCGATCTCAGCCACGCCTGCTCGCTAGGGCGGCGTCTATGGCGGCTGCGTTCTTGCCGGTGTCGCAGCCACGCAACGAGCGGCACCGGCGAAGCACCTCCGCTGGCAGCGTGTTGAGCGCCCACAGCCGCGCCGCCGGGTGGTGCCCGCCGACAAGGGTCTCCGCGATCAGCAGCCCGTCGGTGCTGATCCTCAGCTGATCGGCCGGCGTGCCTGACCAGAAGCAGAACCAGAACTCTGCGGGCACCATGTCGTCGTCGGTCGCCGCGGCGCGCACAGGCGAGCGGGTCAGCAGCCCGAGCATCTGGGCGCATCGGGAGTTGCCGCTGTAGTCGAGCCGCCACAAACGCCGCCGAAGCTGTGAGTAACCCCATGAGCGTGCCTGGATGTCGACGCGGGCCACCCCGAGCCTCTCAAGGTGGCGCAGGCACCGCCGTGTGTGACCCACCGACACGCCGCTGAGACCGGCGACGGCCCGGGCGGTAGCACCGAACGGTCGATGGCGCAGAGCGTTGATCACGCGCCGTTCGCCGTTGGTGAGAGCCCGCGACTGCGCCACCAGCCGTGCCGGGGTGCCCAACGGCACCGGCGAGTTGGCCACAGAGCGGTGCGGCGGTGGGGTGGGGCTCGTGCGTGAGCGTCTAGGCAGCGGCCGCGGCGCTGCGAGCAGGCCCCTCAGCCGGGCGTCGGGGTCGATGCCGGGCACTGTGTCGAGCAGGGCTGCGATCCGCCTCGCGGTCGGGACCGAGACGCTGAGGGCCCCGGCGAGGCCTCGATGGGTCGTGTCGGTTGCCTTCACGGCGCGCATCCACAACTCGGCGGGCAGCTTCGTCGCGTGGAGCGCCGTGCCGGTGCTCCAACAGAACGGGGTCCGGCATCGGCGGCACCGATACCGTCGGTCCGCGCGGGCTAGGTCGCTGGATCCGCAGGCCGGGCATCGGATCCCGTCGGGCCATCTGATCGCTTCGAGTTCGCGGTCTGCGTCGATGGACACTCCAGCATCATACCACCCTGACCATTTGGTTTCCGAATATGCGTCATGGGAATGCAGAGGCCGCCGCGGCGCGGACGCTGGTCGCTGAGCGCGCCGCGGCGATGCTGGCCGCAGCCGTTCGGGCCGTGGGCTCCAGAGCCAGCGTCGAGCATGGCGGCCATCGCCGCGGCGTTCGGCTCGTAGGCCTCGCCCGTCCATGCCTCCACCACCGGGCACTCCATACGGGTCACGGGTAGGGCGATCCCCGGTGGGGCGGCACCATGCCAGATGAGGGCTTTCCCCCGGCCTCATCTCGGGCCGGCCGGCGCTTGATCCAGCGGCGTTGCTCGATGCGGCGGAAGTTGCGCCCCAGTTCGGACACGTACCGTCTGCCGAGGTTGTCGGAGTTGTCTTGGAGCCAGTCGCTCAGCCTGGTCGTGCCGGTCGGCGCGGCGCTGGACGTGAACTGGCCGGCCATCAGCTCGTCCACCTCGTTTCGGGTGAGCACGACGTCGCGCACCATCAGGCCGAAACTCAACGCCTTGCTCCGCTCGCAGGGAGACGATGCTCGAGTCCGCTACCTGTCGGTGGAGCCAGACTTCGACTTCGACGGCGAGTGGATCGTCATCGTGACCTGGGAGCTTCCGCCGCCGAGCGGCGAGTCGTGGCCGCTGAAGATCCTCGACCATTACGAGGAGCGGACGCGGGACGCTGTCGGCCGCGCCGCAACGACGCTCTGCCTGTTCCGCACGCCGGACGAGATCGCCGAACCCGCCCACCAGCGGGGCGAGCAGCTTCAAGCCGCCTGAGACCGCGGTGCAGCTACACGAGGAATCCAATCGACATCGTCGACATCTGTGCCAGCAATTGTGCACGGGGATCGCTTCCGCTTGCGCATAACAGCGCCCGGATCTCCCGGGTAGGTCGCGTCAGGGCGGAGTCCGGCGACAACTTTGCCGAGACCGAGGATGTCGGCATCGAAGTAGTAGCGAACCGTGGCGGGTTTCACGCCGCGAGAGGCGCGGCGCGGGAAGTCTCATACGCCACCGCCCAGCGGACATCCTGCACGGTCAGATCGAACTGGTCGGCTATCTCCTCCTCGGACTCGCCCCCATCAACATGCTCGAAGATCGCCAACGTGCTGATGCCGCACACCGCGGGGCGGCCGAAGCGTCGGCCCGGGCGGCACCGGACGGGTGAGCCCGCGTCGTCGTGGGGCCTCCATGCAACAGGCAGATCATCGTCCCACTCGACACGCTTCACGAATGACTCAGCCGGCGGCAACTGCATCAACTGGCCGCTGGCAGCCACGATGAGCCACAGGTCGCCGGGCAGGTCGCACTCCTCCTGGAAGCGCATCAGCAGTCGCGGACCCTCTCCCACCCACGGACGGGCATGAGCCAACGGGTGCTCAACGCCTGCAGCTTGCGCTCAGGGCTCCGGTTCGACGGCTTGGCCATCATCTCGTTGCATCAGACCCAAACCTAGACCTGAGCGAGATTCCCTGACCCGGGATATGATGTCGAGTACGCCATATGCGGCGAGCGTGAGTGCGGGCCGGGTGTGACCAGTAGAAGAATGGTAAAACACTGTATGAAACGCCGAGACGATGTCAGCGTCGGCACGGTGTCGCCGACGACGATGACCTTCACCTCGTCCAACTGGAACGTCGGCCAGACCGTGACGGTGACGGGGGTTGCCGACGACGACAGCGTCCACGAGCACTTCCAGGCGCTGGTCCATGTCTCTTCCACCACCAGCACGAGCCCGGGCGACCCGTTCCGCTCGCCCGAAGGTGCCCTCGGCGCGTACGTGACGGTCACGGACGGCAGCGATGACGGAACCCAGCACGGGGGCCTGTAGCCAATGGGCATTGCGGGGTGACCGGCCCGCTGCGACGGACGGTTTCGCTGGCGGCGCTGGCGCTTGGCGCTTTCACGCTGTTCGCCGCCTGCGGAGGTAACGACGCGGGGCTGACACGGGCGGAGGTGGAGGAGATCGTGCGGGCGGAACTGGCCGCCGAGTCCTCGGCCCTTGTGGATGCGACGGGCAACGACACGCCCGAGGAGCCTCCTGCCACGGCAGGGCTGACACGGGCGGAGGTCAACGAGATCGTGCGGGCGGAGATGGCCGCCGAGTCCTCGGCCTTTGTGGATGCGACGGGCAACGACACGCCCGAGGAGCCTCCTGCCGCGGCAGGGCTGACACGGGCGGAGGTCAACGAGATCGTGCGGGCCGCCATCGCGGGCATCCCGGCCAAGGCTGCCCCCGCCGAGTACACGCAGTACGTCGTGGACAGCGCCATTGCGCGGTATGAGACCCAGGGCCTGGACGCCACCCTCGCCTACTACAACAGCCCAGAGAGCATCGACGGCCAGTGGTACGTCTTCATCATCGACGACAACGACCTGGTCATCGCACACCCTGAACCCGAACGCCGGGGCCTGGACGTGAAGGGCTGGGTGGGCACCGACGCCAACGGCTACGAGTTCGGGCCGGAGATGCTTGCGGCCACCGAGGAGGGCAAGTGGGTCTCCTACGTATACCGCAACCCCCAGAGCGGGGGCATAGGGTCCGGCTTCGATGATGTGGAGCTCAAGAACGTCTGGGTGACGAAGCGTGACGGGCTGCTGTTCGCCTCGGGCTGGTACATCGACGCCGACACGTTCACCAAGCAACTGGTGACGGTGGCGGTGGACCAGTACCGCCAGGTGGGCCTGGCGGGAACCATGGCCTACTTTGCCAGCCCGGCGAGCGCGTTGGCGGGGCTGGAAGCGGCCGTCGCCTACTACAACGCTGCCGAGACGGTAGACGGGCACTGGTTCGCCTTCATCGGCGGACCTGACGGCAAGATCGTGGGGCACTCGGACCCGTCGTTGATCGGCGGGGACGTCCAGGACCTGTTCGGCGCGGCCGGCCTCGACGCCACACACCTTGCCTCAGACGGCGAGTGGGTGGAGTCGGATTCGCTGCGGGTGTACGTGGCGGAGTACGACGGATACATCTTCGGCACTGGCTGGCAAAGCGACGCGCACAGCGAGTAGGGCGAGCGGCCAAACCGGACTCATCAAAGCTGGACCTCCCACCAAGAGTTCGCAAATCGGTACGCCTTGGCCCACCGGTACTGACCATCCCCGCTCGTCCTCGGGCACTTCACAGTCCGCCGGTTCTCGGCCACAGCGTGATGGTGTAGGTGCGGTTGGGGGCGTAGCGGGTGTAGTGGCGGCCCAGGTCGTTGCCGCTGTGGTCCGCGATGCGCAACACGATGGTCTCGTTGGCGGTCTCGGCGCTGTCGGCAATGTCCACCCACAGCGTCTGGTAGCGCCCGCCGCTGCCGCCGGGGGTGAACGTGAGCGTCTTGTCGACGATGCGGAAATCGCCGGGATTCTGATCGTCCACATACTCCGTCGCGGTGCTCGAGGCGTCCACTTCGACCTCGACGGTGACAGGCGTCGCAGGTGGCCTGCTCAACACCACCGACACATTGGAGCGGCTGTTGCGGGACGCCGCGATGCCGCTGAGCTGCGGCTCGACCGCGGACCAGAACCCCACACTCGCCTCGGCGGTGTCGTCGTCTGTGATCGTGACCGTCGCGGTGTCCTGCCCGCTGACCGGCGTCCAGCCCGCCGCCTGCGCCGCGGCGTCCGCGGTGACGGTCACGGTGAACGTCTCGTCGTCCTCGACGACCTCGTCGTGGCGGGTCACCAGCATCAACTCCGCCGTCGTGTCGCCCTCAGCAACGATCACTTCCGCTGGCGCCTCTCGGAGGTCGGCACGGGTCGCGGTGCCGCCCGAGAAGTCATAGGCCACAGCCAACGTGATCCCGCCCGCGGGCGCGACCTGGCCCAGCGTCACCGTCAGCGCTCTCGCCGCGTGGAACTCCGGGATCGTCAACGCAGGAGTGACCGAGTACTTCGTCTGAGACTCCAGCACCGACGCCGTCACCGACCCCACCGACACGCCGCTGTAATCGGAATCGCTGCTCGCGACAGTGTGGCTGATCGCCGACGTGCCCTGCGCCACACCGGTCACCGTCACCGGCTGGGGCGACTTCCAGTTCGCCGCGGTGAATGTCAGCGCACCCGACACCGTCGCCGCCGCGGGCGTGGCGCTAGTGGGCGTGACCGTCACATTCGCGGTCGGACGGGTGTTCAGCCTCACCGTGTACGGCGCAGTGAACCCCTCGACCGCCGACACCGACTGCGCGCTCAACGTCACCCCCGCGGTGTCGTCGTCGGCGATCGTCACCGTCGCACCCGTCACCGTCAAACCGCTGACCGACGTGGTCAACACGATGTTCTCGTTGTCCTCGTCCACATCGTCATCAGTCGTCTGCACCGTCCCGGTCGCGGTTCTCTGGCCCACTGCGATGGCGAACGCGGCAGGCAGCGTGTAATCCCCCGAAGCCGCCGTGGACGCGTTCGCCGCCGACAACGGCACCGACACCGCCGCCATCGCCGGCTGATCCAGCGTGGCGGTGACCGTCACCGAGCCGCCCTCGGTCACCGTGTTGTTGCTCGCGTTCGTCGACAAAGTCAACGATGTCGGCCGCTGCCGGGTATCGACGCGGAAGGCTAGTCGGCCGACATTCTTTTGCATATCCTGAGCGTCGAAGCAGAAAACCTGGTTGACCCCGTCCGGGAAGACTATCTCGACCTGCTTGTTGCTGACCAGTCGTTTGCTGGTCGCGCCATCGCCGGCGTCAATCCAGCTAAGGGATTTCCACAGGGATCTCCACCCTGCTGATTCGGTCGGACTGGCCGTATCGCAGCTCTTCTTGATGTACCGGTATTGGAAAATCTGGGACTCGTCGGTTGCGGTTAGAGTCAGGGTGTTGCCGCTCATGTCCCCGGCCAGGGTGGGGGTCGCGTCATCCATGTAATAGCTGAACGCACGGAGTTCGCTCACGCCTGTGCTGTCTCCCTCGTGGTGAAATCTGAGTCCGACGCACAGGTGTTTGCCGGTTGCCTGCTGGGCGGTGTGGTTGCTCAATGTCACCCAGCCGCCTTGCAGCGGTAGGGATTCCTCTCTAGGGGGACTTGGGGCTGTCCGCACTGTTTGGGTAAACCACGGACGACCGCCATGAATTCTGCCGTCAGTAACAACGCCGGTGGGCCAATTGGTGACCTTGCACTCACTGGCTCGGTTCATGAAGGTGTAGACGAGGTATGTC
>Ga0209544_1000329_pt1 | contig 70002 bp, 54 predicted proteins | sample MesohylPK_FD_187297 | JGI IMG/M metagenome (GOLD analysis project Ga0209544, IMG submission 187297) | Host-associated microbial community of the marine sponge Aplysina aerophoba from Gulf of Piran - sponge mesohyl, lysed by proteinase K... | ecosystem: Host-associated > Porifera > Sponge >... | reverse complement strand
CGTTAGGCCGGGGGGTGGCACGGGGGCAAGGAATGGCGGCGCTCGCGCCGCCAGGCCGCGCCCGTGACAGGACCCGCCGGCCGGTGTGAGTGAGTCGAGGACCCGCCGTCTGGTTGGACGCGACCGGTGAGGCCGGGGGGTGGCGCCGGGGCAAGGAATGGCGGCGCTCGCGCCGCCAGGCCGCGCCCGTGACAGGACCCGCCGGCCGGGAGGCCCCGTCGAGGGCCCGCCGGCCGGGACGCCCCATCGAGTGGGACGCCCCGGCCGTGAGTAACCGACTGCTAGCTCTTGGCGTTGGTGAGCTGATCCTGGATCAGCAGAGCCATGTCGCCTGCGTGGGGGATGAACTCGAGCCGAGCCTCGACCTCCGGCGGCGGGTAGATGCCCGGATCCTCGAGGATCTCGTCGAGGATGAACGGCGTGGACGCCGCGTTGGGGCTGCCGTAGTAGGTCCAGTTGGTGAGCGTGGCGCCGTTCTCCGCGTCGGTGAGGAAGTTGATCATGGCGTGGGCCGAGCACACGTTGTCGGCGTTGTGGGGTATGGCCATGGTGTCCACCCAGCGGACGCCGCCCTCCTTGGGGATGGTGTAGACGTGGGTCTCGTAGGCGTCGGCCTCGAAGATCGACAGGGCGAACCCTCCGCTCCAGCCGTGGGCCACATCGACCTCGCCGTTGACCAGGTCGTCGCCGAAGGTGACCGAGTCGTACTTGAGCAGCCGCTCGTTGGTGGCCCTCAGCAGCTCGCCGGCCTCGCGGACGGCGTCCTCGTTGCGGTTGTTGATCACGTCCGTGATGCTGTACCCGAGGTACTTGAGCGCGGCCGACACCGCCTCGGGTGCGTCGTCGAGCATCGAGATGCTGCCGGGGACCAGCGCGGCGGTGTCGGGATCGAAGATGACCGCCCATGTGGACTCGCCCAGAATGTCGAGCACCTCGTAGCTCATGCCGATGCCGGTCGTGCCCCACTGGTAGGCCACGTGGTACAGGTGATCGGGGTCGAAGGGCGGGCTGGTGAACGCAGGGTCGATGTTGGCCGAGTTGGGTATGGCGTCGTAGTTCAACTCCAGCAGCAGCCCCTCACGGCGCATCGTGTCGACCATGTAGTCCGAGGGCACCACCAGGTCGTATATGGCCGCGCCGGACTCGACCTTGGTGAGCATCTCCTCGTTGGACTCGTAGGTCGTGTAGTCGACGTTGATGCCGGTCTCGGCCTCGAACGCGGCGAGGAGTTCGTCGTCTATGTACTCGGCCCAGTTGTAGAAGGTGAGGTCGCCATCGGTCTCGCCGGCTGCGCAGTGCGCGGCGGGCCCGGCCGGGGCGGCTTCCTCCGCCGGTGCGGCTTCCTCTGCCGGCTCGGGGTCTGCGGTCGGCTCGGGAGCTTGGGTCGTCTCCGGGGCCGCGGCTGGCTCAGCGGCCTCCTCGTCGTCGCCGCAGGCCGCGGCCAGCAGGCTGGCAATGCCGACGATCGCGCCGAGCAGAATAAGCCTGGAGCGCCCGTTGCAGCCCTGGCCGCGCTGGCGCGCCACCGTCGTCGTAGTCATCGAGTTCATCGAATCGTCCCTCCTGGATTCGCTATGGAACTACAGAACTATAGGACCTGGGTCTGTTGCGATGCGCTGGCTCGGCGCCGCTGCAGAGCGAGCGCGCCGAGCACGAGCGTGATCGACGCGGTGAGCATGAGGGTGGAGATGGCGTTCAGCTCGGGTGTGACCCCCCGGCGGATGCTGCTGAACACGTAGACCGGTAGCGTCGTCGATCCGGGGCCGGCCACGAAGGCGGAGATCACGACGTCGTCGAGCGAGAGGGTCAGCGCCAGCAGCCCGCCGGCCGCGATCCCGGGCATTATCAGCGGCAGCGTGACTCGCCTGAACGTCTGCCACCCCGTGGCGTACAGGTCGCGGGCGGCCTCCTCCAGCGTCCGGTCGAACTGGTCGAGCCTGGCCCGCACCACCACGCACACGAACGAGATGTTGAAGGCGATGTGGGACAGGGCGACGGTGGAGATGCCGAGGGTGAACCGTGGGCCGAACGAGTCGATGAACTTGAACGCCTCCGCGAAGAAGACCAGCAGCATGACCGCCATGGTGATGTCGGGGATCACGATGGGCAGGTAGATCGTGCCGTCGAGGGCCCGCCGACCCTTGAACCGGTAGCGGTCCAGAGCGAGGGCTACCGCGGTCCCCAGCACCACCGAGACCGCGGTGGAGACCGCGGCCACTATGAGCGACACCCGTATGGCCGACGTGATCACCTCGTTGCTGAGCGCCTCGCCGTACCACGCCAGCGAGAAGCCCCCCCAGATATTGACCCGCGCCGACGCGTTGAACGAGAAGACCACCAGCACGACGATGGGCACGTACAGGAAGGCGAAGACGACCCATGCCCATGCGGCCAGCAACCGCCGGGTGCGCTGTCCCAGTCCGGTCTCGACGGTGCCAGTCATGGCGCCGCCACCGGCTCTGGCTCAGCATGGGCGCGCCCGCGCCCGCGGCGTCGGGGTCGGTCGCCGCTGTCTGCACCGCTGCCGGAGCGCTGGTTGAGAGCGACCGCTACCAGCATGGCCACGATCAGCAGCACGCTCAGGGCGGCCCCCAGCGGGTAGTTGCGGGCATCCCGGAACTGGCGGGCGATGTAGGAGCCGACGAGCAGCGTCTTGGCTCCGCCCAGGATGTCGGGCACGACGTAGGAGCCGAAGCTGGGGACGAACACCAGCACCGATCCGGCCACGATCCCCGACTTGGTGAGGGGCAGTGTGACCTTCCAGAAGGCCTTCGAGCCGCTGGCGTACAGGTCCCGGGCCGCCTCGGTGAGGCTCCAGTCCATGCGCTCGAGGGCGACGTACAGGGGCAGCACCATCAGGGTCAGGAAGCTGTAGACCATCCCGATCGTGACCGCGGTGGGGGTGAACAGGATCCGGAACGTCCCGAAGCCCATGCTCTCGCTGAGTGCCGAGGCGGGGCCGTTCGAGCCGAGCAGGAAGCGGATGGCGAAGACCCGCACCAGCCCGTTGGTCCAGAACGGGATCATGACCAGTACCAGCAGGACGGCGCGCAGGTGCCGTGGCCGGGTGGCGATGTAGTAGGCGAAGGGGTAGCCGACGGCGAGGCACAGGGCGGTGGTGAGGGTGGCCAGCCACGCCGACCGCCCGATGATGCCCACGATGACGTCGTCGCCGATGGCGCGGTAGGACTCGACGTTCCAGCCGCTCAACGAGGTCCGGCCGGTGGAGGTGCGGGTGGCGAAGGAATAGACCGAGATCAGGGCGAGCGGGACGACGAAGAAGATCAGCAGGTAGAGGGATCCCGGCGAGGCCAACAGCATCCCCTGGCGCCGCTTCGCCACCTCGGCCGCCTCCTCCCCGGAGGCCCCGGTGCTCGCCGGCGGTCGGTTGGCGGGCTGCATCCTCAATCGGCGACCACGGCTGCGGCGCCGCGGTCCCAGTTGACGGTCACCTCGTCGCCTACCGCGAACGGCTGGCCGACCTCGCCCTCGCTGCGCACCTCGACCGACATCGGCCCGACCGCGACCTCGTACACCACTGCGTGGCCGAGGTAGGTGATGTCGCGCACGTCGCCGTCGAGGCTGGAGCCTTCGGCGCTGGCTGCGCCCCGCGGCTGCAGGCGAGCCCGCTCGGGGCGGAGGCTGACGGCCACCTCCGATCCCGCCGCCATGGAGGTCTCGGCCTCGATGCGGGCTCCGTTGGCGAGTCGCACTGCCCCGGCGGACTCGACCGAGGCCTCCAGGAGGTTGGTCCGGCCGATGAAGTCGGCCACGAAGCGGCTGGCCGGTGTCTCGTAGATCTCCCGGGGAGTGCCGACCTGCAGCAGCCGTCCCTCCGACATCACCCCGATGCGCTCGCTCATGGCGAGGGCCTCCTCCTGGTCGTGGGTGACGAACACGAAGGTGATCCCGACGGTGCGCTGCAGTGCCTTGAGCTCCTGCTGCATCTCCTGGCGCAGCTTGAGGTCCAGGGCCCCCAGCGGCTCATCGAGCAGCAGCACCTTGGGCTGGTTGACCAGGGCCCGGGCCAGCGCCACCCGCTGCTGCTGGCCGCCGGAGAGCTGGTCGGGTCGGCGGTCCTCCATCCCGGCCAGGCGCACCATCGCTATGGCCTCGGCCACCCGCTGCGACAGCTCGGGACCCTTGACCCTGCGCATCCGCAGCCCGAACTCGATGTTCTGGCGCACGCTCATGTGGGGGAACAGGGCGTACGCCTGGAACACGGTGTTGACCGGTCTGCGGTCCGGCGGCGCCATCCCGACCTCCTCGCCGAAGATCCGCAGGCTTCCGGTGGTGGGCAGGTCGAGGCCGGCGATCATTCGCAGCGTTGTGGTCTTGCCGCAGCCCGAAGGCCCCAGCAGGGCGAAGAACTCCCCGTCGTCGATGGCGAGGTCGACGTTGTCGACCGCGACGACGTCGCCGAAGCGCTTGGTGACGCCGTCGATCTCCACGGCCGCGACTGCCTCGGTCATAGGTGCCCTCCCGGTGGGCAGAATTATTGCGGAGTCCGGCCGCGCGTGCCCGACCGCTGCCGTTCGGGGTCGGCCACATGCCGGGCGGCCGCGTCGAGCACGGCAGCCATCGTCGTGCGGGCCTCGACGCGAGCGGTCCGCAGCCACTCCCCGCCGCCGCCGGCCGGCGGGGCCACGACCGCCTCCCCGTAGACCTTCATCTTGAGCTCGGTCCCGCTCGGCCTGACGATCACCCTGGACTCGATCCCGGACAGCTCCAGCACCACCACGTCGGCGGGCGGCAGGTCACCACTCCCGGCGGCGAGGTCGTGCACCGCGGTCACCTCAGCGCCGGCCAGCTCCGCGGGCGGAGCCTCACGCAGGGCGGCCATCGCCCGCTCCATGGGCTGCTCGTCACGCGAGGCGGACTCGAAGCGGATCGAGCGCTGCCCGCTGGCGTGCACACCGTGACGGCGATGGAGGTCGTCGAGCAGGTCGCTGAGGGTGCGTCCTTCGGTCTTGAGATCGGCCACGAGCTCGGCCATCACCAGCGCCGCCCCGATGCCGTCCTTGTCGCTGACCACATCGCCCACCGCATAGCCGAGCGCCTCCTCATAGCCCAGCACCAGGTCGTGGCTGGCGGCCCGTTGCGACCGGGCCGCCATGATCCACTTGAAGCCGGTGAGCGTCTCCGTCCAGTCGGCGCCGTGGTCGGCGGCGATGCTGCGCAGCAGGCGCGAGGACACCACGGTGTTGATCACGAGGCGGTGTCGCCCGTCTTGCTCCGCACCGTCCCGGCGGAGCAGGTGCTCAGCCAGCAGGCAGCCCGTCTCGTCGCCGGTCAGCGGCCGCCACCGCCCGCCGCAGGGCACCGCCACGGCCAGCCGGTCGGCGTCGGGGTCGTGGGCCAGGGCCACGTCGGCGCCGGTCTCTGCGGCCAACTGCATGAGCGGATCCAGGACGCCGGTCTCCTCGGGGTTGGGGAACGGGGCGGTGGGGAAGTCGGGATCAGGCTCGGCCTGGCCGGCCACCACTGAGGGCGGATCGAACCCGGCGAGCGACAGGGCTCGCAGGAACGTCGACGCACCCACGCCGTGAAGCGGCGTGTAGGCGATGCGCACCGAGCGCGGCCCTCCCGGCGCCAGCAGGCCCGACACCGCCTCCAGGTAGGCCTCGACCACGTCGTCGCCTGCGTCGGTGATCTGCGGATCGTCGCCGGATGCCAGATCGGATTCGGCCGGCGGCACGGTCCTGTCGATGATCCGGCTGATCTCCGCGTCGACCGGGGCGGCCAGCTGCCGGCCGCCCCTCCTGTAGACCTTGCAGCCGTTGTCGGCCCGCGGATTGTGGCTGGCGGTGACCATCACCCCGGCCGACGCGTCGAGGTGCTTCACCGCGAAGGCCAGCACCGGGGTGGGAACCGGCCCGGGCAGCATCGTCACCGGCACCTGCCGGGCGGCCAGCACCCGGGCGGTGTCGGCGGCGAACAGGTCGCTCCGGTGGCGTGCGTCGTATCCGACCACCACGCGCGGCTGCTCGTCGCGTTCCTGCAGCACACGCTCGGCCAGCGCCGCGGCCACCATCCGCACCAGCACCCGGTTCATGCGGAGGGGGCCGGCCCCCATCGGGCCCCGCATGCCGGCTGTCCCGAAGGCGAGCCGGCCCTCGAACCGGCGTTCAAGGTCGACCGGATCGCCGGCCAGCAGCGCTTGCAGCTCCGCGCCGGTCTCGGGGTCGGGATCGGCCGCCAGCCACTCGGCGGCCCGCCGGCGTGCCGGGGTCGCTCGGCCTGCGGGCCGGGCGCTCGACGTCAACGCTCTGCGGCGGCCGCCGTCGATTCCAGCGCCTGCTCGAAGGACTCCAGCGCGTTGACGATGTGCTGGCGGATCAGATCCTTGGCGGACTCAGCGTTGCCCGAGGCCACCGCGTCGTAGATCGCCTCGTGCTCCTCCCAGGTGATGTCGCCCCGGCTGTCGGTGACCACCGAGAAGACGAGTTCGGTCTGCTGGCGGAGCGGGTCCAGCACCTGGCGCAGGAAGGGGATGCCCGCGGCCTCCTCCACCGCGATGTGGAAGTCCCGGTGGCAGAGCGCGGCCGTGACCGGGTCGCCCCGCTCGGTGGCGGCCCGGCCGTCCTCGAGGCAGCGCAGGATCCGTCCGATGCTGTCGGGATCCTGACGCACTGCGGCCTGCTCCACCGCGTATCCCTCCACCAGCGTCCTGATCCGCTGGATGTGGTGGACCTCGCACTTGTCGATGGCGCACACGTGGGCTCCCCGCCGGGGCACCACCTCGATCAGGCCGGTCGCCTCCAGCGAGCGCATCGCCTCCCGCACCGGGTTGCGGCTCACGCCCAGTCGCTCCGCGAGCTGGCCCTCCACCAGTCGCTGGCCGGGTTTGAGTTCCCCGCCGAGGATCATCGAGCGAAGCTGGCCGGCGACCACCTCCCGCAGGGGCTGTTCGCTGTTGTTGTCGCTCAAGGTTCTGGTCCTCCATCCCCCCGCGAGGCGATGTTACATGGGTCGCCCGCCCGATACGAAGCTAGGCGATCCGGCCGTGTAGAAAAGTCGGCGCGCTCGGCCGTACACGGTGGTGTGCGGCGGCGCCGGTCACGGTCTTCGTGCCGCCGCCGGCGAGATTCCGGGCGCCTGAGAGGCCGAACGGGCAGGGAGCGAATCCGAAAGGGACAATCCATGACCACCCTCATCACCGGCGCAGGCATGATCGGGTCGCTGGCCGCGGCCCGCATCGCCGACGAGCGAGGCGAGCGTCCGGTCCTCTACGACGTCGCCTTCAGCGAGCCCAACCTGTCCGAGAGGCTCGACCCCGCCTCGGTGGATCTGGTCAAGGGTGACATCGGCGATATCGGAGACCTGCTGCGGGCCATCGAGTCCCACGGCGTGGAGCGGATCATCCACACCGCCTCGCTGCTGACCCGGGACCTGATCCCCCGGCCGGTGGCTGGGGTGAGGGTGAACGTCATGGGCACCATGAACGTGCTGGAGGCGGCCCGGATAGCCGGTCTGGCCCGGGTGGTGTTCTGCAGCTCGACGGTGGTGACCATGGGCCGCCGCAGTGTCGTCGGAACCGACGACACCATCGAGGACTTCACCCTCAACGTGGTCAGCGAGTACCCGCCGTCGCTGTACGCGTCGATGAAGCTGGCGTCGGAGTGGCTGTGCCACAACTACACCGACTCCTACGGGCTCGACACAGCCGTGGTCCGCTTCGGCGGCGTGTTCGGCCCCTGGCACGGGGTGCCCGGCGGCGGGCCCAGCAAGCTGCTCAAGCAGCTCATCGAGTGCGCCCACTACGGGCGCACCTACCGCATCGCTGAGGCCGACCTGCACCGCCAGGGCATGGACTACACGTACTCCGTCGACGGTGCCCAGGGGTTGGTGCGAGCCGCCTTCGCGCCCGAGGTCCCCAACCGCGTCTACAACGCCACCATGGGCGAGCTCCTCACCATCGCGGCCATCATCGAACGCATCGAGCAGGCCGCGGGCCGTCCGATCGACCTGGAGATCACCCAGGAGGACTCGATGACCAAGTACGGCAACACGACCAGTCCCATGGACCTGACCGCGTCTCGACGCGACCTCGGCTACGAGGTGGAGTACCCGATGGACGTCGCCGTGGCCGACTATCTGCGATGGCTGGCCGGATGAGGGTCATCGACGCCGACGGCCACGTCCAGGAGGACTCCGCGGAGATCCTCGAGTACCTGCCCGGCACCTACCGGGAGATGGCGCTGGAGACGCCCCGCAGCGTGGGCCTGGTCCCGCCGGTGGTGGGCCTGTTCCCGCCGCTGGACCATGTGCACACCAGCTTCCGGCACTCGGCGGCCAGCTTCAACCGGGCCGGCCGGGTGCGGGCCCCGCAGTGGCGGGAGTTCCTCGACACCGTCGGGATCTCGGCTGCGGTGCTGTACCCGACCGCGGGCCTCTCCATCGGCAGGGTCAACTACCCGGAGGTGGCCGTTGCCCTGGCCCGGGCCTACAACGACTGGCTCAGCGAGACCCACGTGCAGGCCGACGAGCGGCTCAGCGGCATGGCGCTGCTGCCCATGCAGATCCCCACCGCCGCCGTGGAGGAGCTGCAGCGGGCCGTCACCGAGTTGGGGCTGGTGGGAGCCATGCTGCCCTCCAACGGCCTGCGGGGCCATCTCGGCTCCCAGGAGTACTGGCCGGTGTACGCCGAGGCCGAGCGGCTCGGCTGCGCGCTGTCCGTGCACGGCGGATGCCACGCCAACTTCGGGATCGACCACCTCGACGTCTGGCCCTTCGTGCACGCTCTCGGCCATCCGTGGGGCCAGATGATCGCGCTGGCCGGGATCGTCTCCAACGGCATCCTCGACCGCCACCCGGGTTTGCGCATCGCCTTCCTGGAGGGCGGCGTCAACTGGTTCATCACCTGCCTGGAGCGCTTCGACAACTCGTGGGCCGCGTTCAGCCAGCACGATCCGGCCGGCAGGTTCTGCGCGGTGGAGCCCGGCGGGCGGGTCAGCGACTACGTGCTGGCCCACGCCGACGCCGGCCGCGTCTTCGTCGGCTGCGAGGGCGACGAGCTCGGCCTGTCCCGGCTCGTGGAGCTGGTGGGCAGCTCGCCGCTGGTGTTCTCGTCGGACTTCCCCCACGAGGTCACCGCGGCCACCTGCCGTCATGAGATCGACGAGCTGCTGGAGAACCCCGACCTGGCCGACTCCGACAAGCAGGCCGTCCTCGCCGGCAACGCCGAGCGCCTGTACGGCCCCCTGGCCGGCTAGCCGGTGGTGCTGCGCTCTATCAGGCGGCCCACCACCGCCATCACCGCCGCGGCCGCAGCTGAGGTGATGGCGGTGAAGCTCCAGGCCCAGCCGTAGCCGGCGGCCTCCACCAGCAGCCCGAACAGCAGCGGGCCGGTCACCGCGCCGGCGAAGCTGCCCGTCATGGCGATGCCGGTGGCCGCCCCCGGCGCCGACGGGTTGGACCGCACCACGGCCAGGTGGAACAGCCCGGGCCAGGCGAACGACGTGGCGAAGGCGAAGGGCATGGCTGCGAACATCGTCGGCTTCGATCCCATCGACAGTCCGACGAAGGCCAGGCCGGCCACCGCGAACATGGCCGTGAGCATGTGCCACGGGCTCAGCGAACTGCGATCTGCGCTGGCCCCCATCACCAGCCGGGCCACGATCCCGACCACGCTGCCGACCATCAACAGGATGCCGGCGAAGGCCTCTTCCACACCGATCTCCACGCTCGACAGCACGAAGAACGAGCCGAGTCCCATCGAGCCCATGGCGGCCAGGCACGTCGAGCATGCCACCGCCACCAGCAGCCGCATGGGGACATCGGGCCGGGGTTGGGATGCCCGGTCCTGCGTCGTCAATCTCCGTTCGGTGGCGGTCGACGGCCCGCCGCCGACGGCCGGCACGCCCAGTGACACCGCCAGTGCGAGCAGCCCCCCGAGCGCGAAGGCCCAGCTCCAGCCGATGGTCAGTCCGACCGTCGGCACGGCCAGTCCCGCCAGCAGCGACGCCGTCGGGATCCCCGACTTCTGGATGCCGAGAGCCAGGCCCTGGCGCCGGTTCGACACGCCCCGGGCCACGTAGAGGTTGGCTGCCGGCTGGGCCAGCGAGTTGGCCAGCCCGGCCGCGGCGACGAAGGCCACCAACACAGCCCAGGACCGTGCCACCGCTCCGGCGACCAGCAGGATTCCCCCGCCCATCGCGGCAGCCAGGCGCAGCGATGCGACCGGTCCGATCCGTTCGACCATCCTTCCGGCCAGGGCCGAGGTGGCGACGCCGACAAGGAAGAAGACGCTTACCGTCATGCCGATCTCGGCTTCGCCGATACGGAGATCGCGCTGGATCTGCACGGCCAGCGCGCTGACCAGCGGCGGGGAGAGGTTGGCCGCCGTGGTCACCAGCAGCGAGGCCGTCACCAGCGCCGAGAATCGGGCACTGTATCCCGAGTCGCTCACGAGGTTCCCTCCCGATCCGGAACCCTCCTGCACTCGGTGCTGTCCTCTCGTTGGCAAGTCTCGAACCGGTCGGTCTAGGGTATACAGCGACCTGTATACAAGACGCGGTCGTGCGCGGCGCGCTCGCCTCGCGGGTGATGCGCACACTCCCGGAGAGGCAGTCCATGACGCTGGTACCAGATCGCATCACCGTTGACGGCAGCGGCGACGCCGACGAGGTCGGCATCCTGATCGACGGCGCCATCAGACCGGGGATGGGCCCCGAGCAGAAGCTGGTCAGCCGCAGCGACGGCCGTGTGCTGGCAGTGGTCCGCAGTGCCGGTGCCGAGGACGTGCGCATCGCCTATGACATCGCCGCACAAGCCGCGCCTTCGTGGGCCGCCGCCGGTCCCGCAGCCCGGGCCGAGGTGCTCCACCGGGCGGCCGACCTGTTCCGGGAGCGGGCCGGCGAACTGGCCCCGATCATCTCCGCCGACATGGGCAAGCCGGCCTCGGAGGCCAACGTCGAGGTGGCCAAGGGAGCGGCCGTGCTCGACTACTACGCCGAGCTCGGCTACCGGCGCCTGGGAACCACCTACCGGACGGACTTCGACGAGGACATCTTCACCATCGTCGAGCCGCTCGGCGTGGTGGCCCTGATCACGCCCTGGAACTTCCCGTTCACGATCCCGATCCGCAAGCTGTCGGCCGCGCTGGCTGCCGGGAACGCGGTCGTGTTCAAACCGTCCACCAACGCGGGCATCACCGGGCTGATGATCGCGGTCACCCTGCTCGACGCCGGCCTGCCGCCCGGTCTGGTCCAGGCGATGATCGGCCGCAGTTCGGTCATCGAGAAGGCCCTGCTGTCCGCGCCCGAGCTCGACGGGGTGAGCCTGACGGGCTCCTACGAGGCCGCGGTGGCCATCCGCAGCCGGCTGCGGATGGAGGTGCCGTTCCAGGCCGAGCTGGGCGGCAAGAACACCATCGTGGTGTGGGCCGACGCCGACCTCTCCAAGGCCGCCGACATCATCGTGGCCTCCAGCTTCCGCAACAACGGCCAGATCTGCACGGCAGCCGGCCGGCTGCTGGTACACACCGCTGTGTACGACGATCTGCTGGAGACGCTGTCGGACCGGGTGAGGGCCATGACCGACGCGTCGGGCCCCGACGAGTTGGGGATCATGGTCAGCGACGGCGAGGCCGCCCGCGTGGAGGAGTACGTTTCGCTGGCCGACGACGAGGCCCGCGACGTGGTCCGTCCCGAGCCGGGCGGCTGGCGCGAGGGCAGGGTGGCGCCGGCGGTGCTGGTGGACCCCGACACCGGACCGCTCACCACCGAGGAGATCTTCGGCCCGGTGGTCACCTTCGAGGCGATCAGCGGCATCGACGAGGCCATCGCCATGGCCAACGCCACCGCCTACGGGCTCACCTCCGGCATCGTCACCGGCGACGTGGCGGTGGCCCGCCGCTTCTGGAAGGGCTCCCATGCGGGCACCGTCAAGGTCAACTCGCCCCTGACCGGTGTCCCGTTCCATGTGCCCTTCGAGGGCTACGGGCACTCCGGGGCGGGCTGGGCCGAGGGCGGCGAGTCGTCGCTCGAGTTCTTCACCCGCACCAAGACCGTGTACCTGCGCTCCTAGACCGGACCCCGACCCGGACCACACCCGACTCGAACCACAACAGAAAGGCATCCAATGCTTGGACCAGCCGAATATCGCAAGGCCCTGGAGGCTGCCCGCAACGAGTGGCACTCCAAGAACCACCCCTTCTTCAAGACCTGGGCCGCCGGTGATCTGCCGAACGCGGCCATGAGGGCCTACTGCCAGCAGCACTACAACTTCGTGAGCAACGCCTCCCGCTACTCCGGGATCATGTACGGGCTGTGCGACTGGCACGACGCCCGGGTCCTGCTGCTGGAGAACCTCAACGAGGAGGAGGACCCCGAGGAGCGCCACGTCGACCTGCTCGCCCGTTTCGGCATCGCCCTCGGCATGACCTTCGAGGAGTCCCGCTCGGCGCCCGACCTGCCCACCACCGCCGCCCTCAAGGACTTCATCATCAACACGCTGATGATGAAGAGCGTGCTGGAGGGCATCGCCACTCTGACCATCGGGCTGGAGTCGCAGGTGCCGGAGCTGTACGCCCCGCTGATCGACCCGCTGCACAACGTCTACGGGTTCACCGACAGCGACATCGAGTTCTTCACGCTGCACGTCGTGGCCGATGTGGAGCACGGCGACGCCGGCTTCGAGATCATCATCAACCATTCCGAGGACGAGCGGTCCCAGCAGATGGTGATCGAGCAGGTGCGCCAGGCTGCCATGAAGCGCTGGTTCTACATGGACGGCCTGTGGCTGCAGTACGTGGAGGGCCGCGAGTGGTATCCGGCGGCCGCCCAGGCCGCCTGAGCCCGACTTCGACCCTGACCGCGACCGGGCTCGTGTGCCCGAGATGACAGACCACACCGACCTGCTCGACCTGCCGGCCGGCGGGGCCGGTGCCGACGTCGGCATGTGGATCGACGGCCGGACCGCCGCGTCGTCGGACGGTGCCGGCGCCGTGCGCGACGACGTGAACCCGTCGACGGGCTCGGTGCTGGCCCGGGTTCACCAGGCCTCGGCGGCCGACGTCGACCGGGCCGTGGCCGCGGCCGCCCGGTCCCAGCCGGCGTGGGCCGCGATGGGCGTTCACGAGAGGGCGGCCCGCTTGGCCGAGTGGGGTCGGCGAGTCGTCGAGGCCGCGCCACGGCTGGGCCTGCTCGATGCCCGCGACAGCGGCACCGCGGTGGCCTCGATGGCGGCCAGCGCGGCCAAGGGCGGCAAGTTCCTGCAGACCATCGCCGGGGTGGCTCCCGAACTGCACGGGCGGACCATCCCGGCCACACCCGGCGGGCTGCACTTCACCGAGCCCGCCCCCTGGGGCGTGGTGGCCGCGCTGTGCGCCTACAACCATCCCAGTCTGTTCACCTGCATGAAGGCCGCGCCCGCCCTGGCCGCCGGCAACTCGGTGGTGCTCAAACCGGCCGAGCAGACCCCGCTGTCGCCGCTGGTGATCGCCTCGCTGGCCAGGGACCTGCTGCCCGACGGCGTGTTCAACGTGGTGCCCGGAGGCGCGGCCGCCGGTGAAGCCCTCGTCGCCCACCCCGACGTGCCCAGGGTGTCGTTCACCGGCTCGCTTCGGACCGGGCTGGCCGTGCAGGCCGGCGCCGGCGCGTCGGGGGTGCTCAAGAGCCTCACCCTGGAGCTGGGAGGCAAGAACCCCATCCTGGTATTCGACGACGTCGACCCCGACAGCGCCGCAGCCGCGGTGGTGAAGGGCTCGAACTTCGCCCGTGTCGGCGGCCAGAGCTGCGGCGCCACCAGCCGGCTGCTGATCCACGAGGACTTGCGCGAGGCCGTGCTGGAGCGGGTTGTCGAGTCGACCGAGCAGATCCGCATCGGCATGCCCGACGACCCGTCGGCCGACATGGGATGCATGGTGTCGCACGCCCACCGCGACCGGATTCTCGGCTTCGTCGAGGCGGGCAGCGCCGACGGCGGGCGACTCCTGACCGGCGGCACAGCCCCCGACGATCCCGAACTCGCCGGGGGCGCGTTCATCCGCCCCGCCGTGTTCGACGGCGTGGACCACGGCGCGACGATCGCTCGCACCGAGATATTCGGACCCGTGCTGGCCGTCACCTCCTTCACCGACGGCGCCGCCGCCGTCGCCATGGCCAACGACACTCCCTACGGGTTGACGGCCAGCATCTGGAGCAACGACGTCAACCGGGCGCTCGGAGCCGCCCGGGCCATCGACGCCGGCTATGTGTGGGTGAACGACGTGGAGGTGCGCTATCCGGGGCTGCCCTTCGGCGGTTGGAAGCAGTCCGGGATCGGAAAGGAGCTGGGGCTCGTGGACGACATCTTGAGCCACACCCGGTCCAAGGCCATAAGCGTCGCCATCACCCCGGCCCGCCCGTGGTGACCGCCATGATCGTCGGGTGACCGGCGGAGGGGCCACTGACGGCGCGGTGCCGAGCCGCGCCGATTCCGAAGCTGCGGACCCGGCGCCGTCGGAGCGCCGCGAGGCCGCTGCCCAGTACGTCGGCACCCTGCTGTTCGCAGTGAGCATGGGCATCGTCCTGGTGGCCTATCCGCTGTTCGTGGTCAGCCAGGGCCGGTCCAAGGCCTCGGTCGGGGTGCTCGTCGGCCTGTCGGCCGCAGTCCAGGTGCTCACCCGGTGGCGGCTCGGGTCGCTGATGCGGGTCGTGTCCAATGCCAACATCATCTCGGCCGCGGCTGTCCTGTTGAGCGTGGCGGTCGGGCTGCTGGTCCTGTCGTCGGGACTGGCTGCGCTGGCGGCGTCGGCCGCGGTGCAGGGCATGGCCCGCGCCTGCTTCTGGACGGGCAACCAGGTGCAGATAGTCCGCTCGACGCGACCCACGCCCAAAGCGATCGCCACGCTCAACATGATGGCCACGGTGGGGATGCTGATCGGCCCCGCGGTGGGCGGGTTCATCGCCGAGCGCTCCTACCGGGCTGCATTCCTGGCGGCTGCGGCCGTGGGTGTGGTCAGCATCGTCCCCACGCTGATGCTGCACCGGCCCCCGCCCTTCGCTCGGGTGGGCGGGCACGGCTACCGGCAACTGCTCCGGAATCGGGGCGTGCAGGTGGGGGTGTGGGCCAGCGTCGCGGTGGGCGTGTGGCGGGGACTGCTGGGGTCATATGTCCCCATAGGCCTCGACGCGGCCGGTGGCAGCGAGACCCTGATCGGGGTGGTGGTGGCGATTGCCAACGGCGCAGCCGCGGTGGGCGGGTATCTGGCCGTGCCCATGGAAGGCCCCCGAGTCGCGCCCGGTGTGGCCCGGTGGGGAGCAGTGACCCTGGTGGCGACCGCCTTCGTAGGGTTCGAACTGGGTGTCGCGTTGATGACGGCCGCCCTCGTCGTGGGCGGTGTGGCCATCGGCTTGATCCAGGTCCTGGCCATCACCGCGGTCAGCGAGACGGTGCAGCCCGAGTTGACCGGCGACGCGGTGACCCTCGTCGGCGTGGCCCGCGGGCTGACCCTCTCGGGCGCTCCGCTCGGGGTGGCGGCCCTGCTGGTGCTCGGCCTCGGGCCCGCGGTGCTGGTTGCGACCGCGGTCCTCGTCGCCCCGGCGGTGGTGTTCAGCGACAGCCGGGGATGGCGCTCCCAGCGGTAGTCCCTCGGCGGAAGCAACACGGCGCCGGAGACCTGTTCGCAGCGGCGCCGGCCGGTGGTAGCGGACCCGCGGATCGGCCTCTCCGGGCAATTTGCGGGCTGTCCTGATCCGGTATACCGTTGCCGGGATCGGCTGCGAAAGATGTCTTGCAGTCGCCAATATCCAACGGATCCACTGGAGGGGGCACCACCAGATGTTCAAGAAGTTCACCTTCATGCCGCGGCTGATCGCCGCCCTGTTCGTCTTCACGCTGGTCGCGGCCGCGTGCGGCGACGATGAACCCGCCGCCTCGGACACCAGCGCCGCCGACGCCGCTGCTCTGGCCGCGGCCGAAGCCGAAGCGGCTGCCGCAGAGGCCGAGGCGGCCCAGGCCGCTGCCGACGAGGCTGCGGCCCGGGCCGCTGCCGACGAGGCCGCGACGGCTGCCGCTGAGGCGCAGGCGGCCCTCGAGGCGGCTGAGGCCGCGGGCGCCGCCAGTGCCGACGAGATGGCCGCGCTCGAGGCGCAGCTCCAGGAGGCTGAGGCCGCCGAAGCTGCGGCCATGGCCGATGCCGACGCGGCTGCTGCCGAGGCCGCCGCGGCCGCGGCGGAGGCGGCCGAGGCTGCTGCGGCGGCTGAAGCGGCCATGATGGCCGCCGAGGCGCCCGAGTCGATCACCATCGCCATCCTCGAGGGTCCCGGCCGGATCGATCCGCACTACCAGGACGGCGAGATGCGCCGCACCATGGAGAACGTCTACGAGCGGCTCATCGAGCGCGACCTCGTCGACCCGTCGATCTTCGTGCCGAGGCTGGCGGCGTCGCTGCCGAGGCTGGTCGATGAGACCACCTGGGAGCTCAAGCTGCGCAGGGGCATCACGTTCCACAACGGCGCCCCGTTCAACGCTGCCGCCGCGAAGTACTCGATCGAGCGGGTGCTCAGCCCGGAGCTCGACTCCGACCTCGCCGAGCAGATCGAGAAGATCACCGGCGTGGACATAGTCGACGACTACACGATCCGCATCAACACCGATGGACCCGATCCGGTGCTGCCGGCCCGGCTCTACATGGTGCAGATGGTCGAGCCCGGCGCAGCCGCCGACGGCCTCGAGGACGAGGCAGTGGGCACCGGCCCGTACAAGTTCGTCGAGTGGGTGCCGGGCGATTCGCTCACCCTCACCCGCAACACCGACTACTGGGGCCCCGAGCCGCAGATCGACGACGTGAAGTTCGTGTTCCTGCCCGACGAGCAGTCCCGGGTGTCGGCCGTGCAGGCCGGCGACGTGGACCTCGCGGTGGGTCTGTCAGCCGACTCGGCCGGTCAGATGCCCAAGCTGTTCGTGCGCGACGAGGGAATCGAGTACCCGTACCTTCGTATGAAGAACTACGAGGGCCCGCTGGGTGACTATCCCGAGCTGCGGGTGGCCATCGCCCACGCCCTCAACACCGACGACTACATCGAGTTCATCTACCGGGGCCAGGCCGGCAAGGCCAACTGCCACATCTTCGGCTCGGGCGTGTTCGGTCACAATCCCAACATCACCGACCGGGCCTACGACCCGGCTATGGCTGAGCAGATAATCGCCGACTCCGGCTATGCGGGCGAGGAGATCTCGTTCGTCGCCAACGGCACCCGCTGGACCAAGTTCGACGAGCTGTCCCAGGCCATCGCATCCGACATGGAGGCCGTCGGCCTGACCGTCGACTTCCAGTTGCTGGCGTGGGAGGTCTGGCTCTTCGACGAGTTCCTCAAGCCGATCGGCGAGGTCGGCGGTGACATCTTCCTGTCGTCGTCGTCCAACGAGCTTCAGGACGGCGCACGGCTCGGCTCCTACATCGGCCGTGACAACGTGACTTCGTCCTACGACGATCCCGTCCTGGTCGGCATGCTCGAGGCAGCTGCCAGCGAGCTCGATCCTGTCGTCCGCGAGGGCCAGTACCACGAGATCATGCAGTACAACTGCGAGAACGTCGGCATCCTGCCGCTCCTCACTTACCTGAGCGTGAACGGCGGCGCCGAGAATCTCAGCTGGATCCCGCGCTACGACGACACGGCTCGCGTGGAGGACATGACGCTGAGCTGACCTCCAGGAAGTAACAGTCCCCTCCACCTGCGAGGGAGCACGGCCCGGTTAGGACCGGTCGTGCTCCCTCGTGGGCTTCTCTGGGGGCAGACCGCTCGGCCTCTGAAGGGGTGACCACGCCATGTATCCCTGGAACGACGCGATACCCGCTGACGACATAGCCCGGTACCTCGCGGCCGGGTACGGGGACACCTTCAGCGGCGATGAGTACCGCGCCATCAGCGCGGGGACTTCGCCGGCATTGATCGTGGTGGACATGACGCTGGCCTTCATCGATGGCCGCTGGCCCACCGGCTGCCCGGACACGGGCTGGCCCGCGGTCGAGGCCAACGCCCGGCTGCTGGACGAGATGCGCCGTCTCGGCTACCCGGTGTACTACACGAAGCTGTACGCCGATCCGGCCCATACCCCTTTCCCGGGCCAGAAGGGCCGCTGGAAGACCGTGGGCCGCCGCCTCCCGGACCCGGACCTGCCGCCGGGCGACGTCATCGTGGACGAGCTGGCTCCCAAGCCCGACGAGCTCGTGATCTGCAAGAGTCACAAGCCCAGCGGGTTCTTCGGCACCGAGCTGGCTGCGCTGCTGGTCTACGACAAGGTCGACACCGTGATCGTCACCGGACTGACCACCAGCGGCTGTGTGCGGGCCACCGCGGTCGACGCCTTCCAGTACAACTTCGACGTGGTCATCCCCTTCGAGTGCGTGGCCGACCGCAGCCAGATCTCCCACAAGGTCAACCTGCTCGACCTGCATATGAAGTACGCGGACATCGCCCCCCTCGACCACGTCATCACCTGGCTGAACAGCCTCAAGAGCTAGCCGGTCGACAGCATTCCCGGGTCCAGGCACTTCCGCCCCGGCCGGCGGGTCCTGTCGTCGTGCCCGTTCGACCGACGGGCCTGCGGCCCATTGTCGGTCGCCCGGACTCGCCGCCACCCCCCGGCCTGGCGTGTCGCGAATACTCCGGCGGGCTGTGTGGACCCCGTGAGGCCGGGGGGTGGCACGGGGGCAAGCAATGGCGGCGCTCGCGCCGCCAGGGCGCGCCCGTGACAGGACCCGCCGGCCGGGGGGCGGATCAGTCCGGCAGAGCGATGACGGCTGAGGTGCCGTCTCGGCGGGAGTCGGCGGTCGCAGTGAGGGTGTCGCCGGTCCGCAGGACGGCCTGGGCGCCGCCGAAACCGCCGATGACGTCGGCCGTGTCGACGAGTTCGTAGCCGGCATCACCGATGGCGGCTCGCCAGCCGGGTTCCAGGCTCTCTTCGGCGGTCACCCGCCCGTCGCCGATCAGGCGGAACCGGCCGGCCTCGACGGCTGCGGCAAGGTCCGCGCCCCCGAGCACCCGGTGCAGGATCTGCAGCTGCCCCTGGGGCTGCATGATTCCGCCCACGACGCCCATGCCGAGCACCGGTCGTCCCTGTTCCAGGATCAGGGTGGGCACGATCGTGTGGTAGGGGCGCTTGGCCGGTCCTACCGCGTTGGGGTGGCTCAGATCGGTGGAGAAGCCCCGCCCCCGGCTCTGGAGCACGAACCCGCCCTCGGGCACGCCCACGCCCGAGCCGAACCGGTCGCACACGCTGGAAGTCAACACCACGGCCTGCTCCGAGGTGAACACCACCGTGAACACCGTGCCCGGCCCCAGCGGCATCGGGCCTCGCCGGGGTGCTCCGCTCATGCGGGCTCGCATCTCGTCGTAGCCGGGAACGTCGGCGTTGGCGGGGTCGGCCAGGCAGTCGAGGGCCACTGCGAAGGCGCGGTCGAGCGCTTCGACCATGGTTGCCGCCGCACGGGCCCCTGTGTCGCCTTCGGTGACGCCGAGCAGTCCCCGGTCGTGCACCCACTGGGCGGCCAGAGCCGCGGCTGCTCCCTGGCAGGGGGGCGGCACCGTCAGCAGCTCGTGATCGCCCAGGCCGGCCCGCAGTGGCTCCACCCATTGGCTGGCGTGGCCGGCGAGGTCGTCGGTGTGCACGCTGGAGCCTGCGGCCACGGCGGCATCGGTGATGGCTTGGGCCAGCGGGCCGCGATAGAGAGCCTCAGGGCCGTTGGCGGCGATCTGGGCCAGGACCGCGGCCAGAGCCGGATTTCGCCACCGCTCGCCCGGGGCCGGGGCAGTGCCCGCCGGGAAGTAGATGGCCTCGCCCGCGGCGTCGAGCCGGCCTCGGGCACCCTGCCACAGCCGGCTGCCGGTTGCGCCGACCTCGGCACCGTTGGCGGCGGCTTCGATGGCTGGCTCGAACAGGGCCGGCCACGGCAGCCGGCCGAACCGGCCGTGCAGATCCGCCCAGGCCGCCACCGCCCCCGGCACGGTCACCGCGCAACCTCCGACGGAGGGCACGAAACCGTGGCCGTTGTCGGGCACCGACGCCGGGTCGGTGCGCCGCCCCGAGCGGCCGCTGCCGTCGAGCACCGCGATCACCCCGCCGGTCGCGACCACCGCCATCAGATCCCCGCCGACACCGGTGCCGGTGGGCTCCACCACCCCCATGACCGCGTCGGCCCCAATGGCGGCGTCGACCGCCGATCCCCCAGCCTCCAACAACGCAACAGCCGCCCCGGCGGCCTTCGGATGGCCTGCTGACACCGCCGCTCGGGCGATCGTCGGGGAGTGGTCTTGCGAGATCACGGCGAGGGAGTCACGGGTTCTACGGGCACCCCGTCGAAACCGCGCCTGCCGTCCATGCTGCCTGGCCGGATCGGACGGTGGAGTGTGCCCATTGGGTTCACGTCCTCTGATGGAGGTGGCTGCGGCCGTGCCGGCTACGCCCAGCCGTAGGGCATGGGGATCAACGTGTGTTTCCAAGGATCAACCGACATACGGAGCCCTTCGAGCGTGTACGCCCCGAGCAGGGGACGAGCGCCATCCTCGCCGAAGATCACCCAGGTAACCGTGCTGCGCCCGTCTACTGTTGCCCGCGCCTCGCCGACTTCCCAGGCGACTCGACGGCCGTCGGCCAGCGTGAGGCCGACCTTCTCCGTTGGCGCGACTCCCAGACTCCTCAACATGCTGTCCGGCACGATCGTGTAGCTGCTGCCGGTGTCCACCATCGCGTCCAATTGCAACGACCGCTCGCCGTCCAGGCTCTCGAGTCGGATCGGCCAGTCGAATACGCCCACGGGTCCCTCCCAGTCCGGGAACGGCAGCTTGAGACGCCCTCTTGAAGCTGTCATTATATTTCATTATACGCGATGTATGCTCGGGGACAACCTTCAGTTGCCCGGCCCATGTTCTTGGCGACTCGCATCGTTGAATGAGATGTCACCCGCGGCGGTTGTATACAGTCGGTCTCCGTGGCTGCCCGGCTCCGACACCTCGCCATCTCTGTGCCCGACGTCGCCGCGGCCCAGGCCTTCTTCGAGCAGGCGTTCGGCATGACCAAGGCCGGCGACGCCGGGCGGGGCGTGTACATGACCGACGGCGTGATGAACGTGGCCCTGCTTCACTTCGGTGACGATCCGGTGGTCGGGGTCACCGAGGCGGGCGACGGCTCGGAGCCCTTCTACGGGCTCTATCACTTCGGGATGTGGGTTGACGATCTTGAGGAGGCCGGGGCCCAGGTGGAGTCGGCCGGGGCCGAGCACCTGAGGGGCCGGCGGCCCGATGAGCCCGACCGCTACTACGAGGTCAAGTACCGCTCACCCGACGGTCTGGTGTTCGATCTCACCACGTCGGGCTGGATCGGGGCGTTGCGAGATCCTGCGGGGCCCGACCCGGCAGATTCCGGTGACACGAGCTGAAGACCGGGTGCTGATCGCCGGCGCCGGACCGGTGGGTCTGGTGCTGGCCCTGTGCCTGGCCCGGCGCGGCCACCGGGTGCTGGTGGTCGAGAAGCTGGTGGACCTGCTCGACCAGGTCCGCCGGGCCGGAACCATCCACGCGGCCACCCTGGAGATGCTCGACGACATCGGCCTCTACGAGCGCCTCGAACCCCGCGGCATCGTCGCTCCCCTCGTCCACTACTGGGACCGCGGCGACTCCGAGCCCATCGCGGTGTTCGACCACGGAGTGCTGGCCGGCGACACCCGCTTCCCCCACGCACTGCAGTGCGACCGCCTCAAGCTGGTGGAGGAGGCGCTCAAGATGGCCTCCGGCAACGACCTGATCGAGATCCGCACCGGAACCGAGCTGGTCGGCTTCCGCCAGGGGGCCGATTCGGTGACCGCGGCGGTCGAGACCGCCGACGGCGAACGCCAGGAGCTTCAGGGCAGCCACCTGGTGGGTTGCGAGGGCGCCCACAGCGTGGTGCGCAAGCAGCTCGGCATCGACTTCGAGGGGTTCGCCTTCCCCGACCGCACGATGACGCTGAGCGTGCTGTTCGACTTCGACAAGATCCTGCCCTACGGCCATCGCAACTACATCCTCGACCCGGTCGAATGGGCCAACCTGTTCAGGTGGACCGACCTGTGGAGGGTGGTGCTGCCCGCCGACGTGGACGCGGAGGCCGACGCGCTCCTCGACGACGATGTCATAGAGGCCGGGCTGCAAAGGTTCCACCCCACCGGTGAGCCCTACGAGGTGGTGTCGAAGTCGCTCTACACCGTCCACCAGCGGGTGGCCGAGACGTTCCGGACGGGGCGGGTGCTGTTGGCCGGCGACGCGGCCCACGTCAACAGCCCCATCGGCGCCATGGGCATGAACAGCGGCATCCACGACGCCGTGAACCTCGCCGCCAAGCTGTCGTCGGTGCTGCGCGACGAGGACGGCGGCGGGGTCCTGGACCGCTACGTCCGCCAGCGCCGCCATGTGGCCGTGGCCCATGTGCAGGCCATCACCATCCGCAACAAGAAGCTGATGGCCGAGGCCGATCCGGAGGTGCGCAGACGCAATCGCGACGAGCTGCGCCGGGCCGCCGACGATCCCGACCTGGCCCGGGAGTTCCTGTTGAGAGCGTCGCTGATCTCCAGCGTGCGCGAGGCCGCGGAGATCCTGTGACCAGAGGCCGAGCAACAAGGCGGGCGAATCCGGCCCGTATGGGCGAGGTCGTGGGCTGTGATGCCTTGGTTTGGGCGGCCAGTGAGCGCAGCGAACAGGAGCGGGAATCTCCCCCTCGCGGCGCAAGGGCCTCCGCGCAGTCCGTGTGATGGGCGGGATCGAGGCCCGGCTGGCCGCGATGGGGCTCACCCTGCCCGAACCCCGGCAGTTCCCCAGCGCCAACCGCCGGGGCTGTGTCCGCGTCGGCGACGTGATGTTCGTGTCGGGTCACGGCCCGCACCATCCCGGGATGGACATCGTGCGAACCGGCAAGCTCGGTGCCGAGCTGACCGTCGAGCAGGGCTACGAGGCGGCCAAGGCCTGCGGGCTGTCCATCCTGGCCACCCTGCGGGCCGAGCTGGGCGACCTTGACCGGGTCCGCCGGGTGGTGCGCCTGCTGGGCATGGTCAACTCGACCTCCGACTTCGAGCTCATGCCGAGGGTCGTGGACGGCGCTTCGGACCTGTTCTTCGAGCTGTTCGGCCCCGAGCGCGGCTGCCACGCCCGGGCCGCGGTCGGCATGGCCGGCCTGCCCCGCCAGCAGCCGGTCGAGATCAACGGAGAGTTCGAGGTGTCAGACCCATGACCACGCTGGTGACCGGAATCGGGCTGGTGGGCACGTCATTCGCCCGCTGCGCCCTGCAGAGGGGCGAGCAGGTCGTCTTCCTGGACCTGCAGGAACGTCCCGACTACCTCCATGAGCGCCTCGGACCGGTAGCGGCCGACATCGTCACGGTCAAGGCCGACATCCGCGACCAGTCGGCAGTCCTCGCAGCCATGCGGGACCACAAGGTGGACACGGTGGTGCATACCGCCGGGCTGATCGGCGACAGCGTGTCGCGGCAGCTCTACGTCGGCTTCGAGGTGAACGTCACCGGCACCATCAACGTGCTGGAGGCGGTGCGGCTCAACCGGGTGCGCCGCCTGGTGCACATCAGCAGCTTCGCGGTGTATGACCGGCGCCGGGCCCGGGGTGCGCCGATCACCGAGGAAGCGCCCCGGGGGCCGGGGCGGGCCTACGGCAACTCCAAGGTCATGAAGGAACTGGCCGCTGAGAGCTACCAGAAGGAGTTCGGCTTCGAGCTGGCCGTCCTGCGGCCGGCCAACGCCTACGGGTACGGGCACTTCGAGGGGGGATCCTTCGGATCCAAGATCCAGGCCCTGCTCCAGGCCGGTATGAAGGGCCAGACCGCCTTCGTGAAGCAGGAGCACACCATGGACTTCGAGTACGTGTACGACCTCGACGTCGGCCGGGCTGTGGACCTCGCGGCCACCGTGGACCTTCCCGAGCAGCCCGTCTTCAATATCGGGACCGGCACGGTCACCACCTTCGACGACCTGGTAGCCGCGGCCCGGCGGATCTTCAGCGACCTGAAGGTCCAGGTGATCCCGGGCAAGCCGCCCGCGGTGTCGGCCGGCGATCCGCTCGACCTGTGGCACACCGAGGCCGGTCTGGGCTGGACCCCCACGTTCGACATGGAGGCCGGGCTGAGCCACTACGCGTTCGAGTTGAGGAGGCTGGCCGGGTGACCCTCCCCCGGAACTGGCAGCAGGATGCTCGCTATGCGTGCGAAACGCTGCCAGTTCGCGGATGGGTTGGGGTTGCCTGGGGAACTGGCAGCAGGATGCTCGCTATGCGTGCGAAACGCTGCCAGTTCGCGGATGGGCTGGGGTCGCGTGGGGAATTGGCAGCAGGATGCTCGCTATGCGTGCGAAACGCTGCCGGTTCGCGGTGCGTTTGGATGAGCCGGGGAGGCTGAAGAGATGATCGACATGCTGGTTCGCAACGCCGACTGGCTCATCACCATGGATCCCGAGCGCCGCATGGTGCGCGACGGCGCCATGGCGGTGGGCGGCGGCGAGATCAAGGCGGTGGGCACCACCGCCGGCGTCGAGGCTGCCGGCTACCGGGAGGCGGCCCGCACCATCGACGGACGGGGCCGGCTAATCACCCCCGGCTTCATCGACAACCACCAGCATCTGGCGCCGTTCTTCGTGCGGGGCCTCGGCGACGACGTGCCCCTCAAGGTGTTCCTCCACGACCGCTGCTACCCCATGGAGGCCGGCGTCACCGACGAGGAGGCCTACCTGGCCGCGATGTGCGCGCTGCTGGAGTCGGTCCGCCACGGCACCACCACGCTGTGCGATCCGGGCTCCCAGAATCCCGAGAACTCGGCTCTGGCCGTCGACGAGGTCGGCTGCCGGGCCGTGCTGTCCCGGTCGCTGACCGACATGGCCGGTGGGCGGGCCATGCCGGGCACGTTCGACTCGACCACCGACGAGGCCATCGCCTCCGGGCTGGACTTCGTGGAGTCCCATGCGGGTGCGGCCGGCGGACGGGTCCGGCCCTGGTTCTCGCTGCGCACCGAGCGCATGGTGTCGGACCGTCTGTGCGTCGCTGTCCGCGAGATGGCCGCCGAGCACGGCACCGGCATCGTGTCGCACATGATCTCCAACCGCGACTCCGTCGAGCACCACCAGCGGGTGTTCGACGGCGAGCGGCCCATCGCCCGCTACGAGCGCAACGGCGTGCTCGGACCCAACGTGCAGCTCGTGCACTGCCACTTTCTCACCGAGGAGGAGTGCGACCTGCTGGCCGAGCGCGACGTGAAGGTGTCGATGTGCCCCACGGCCAGCGCGGTGTTCGGCTGGGGAGGCCTCCAGCGGGCGACCCACCTCAAGCTGCTGGAGCGGGGAGTGACCGTGGGGGTGGGCACCGACATCGGGGCGTGCTCGCACACCACCGACATCCTGCGCATCGCCCAGTACTTCCGGGTGTACCGCGACATCTTCGAGGATGCCTCGCTGATGCCGGCCGAGACCATCCTCGAGCACCTCACCATCGACGGCGCCCGCTCGGTGCTGTGGGATGACCAGATCGGCTCGTTGGAGGCGGGCAAGCGGGCCGACTTCCTGCTGTTCGACCTCGACCGGCCCGAGTGGGTGCCGCTGCACAACCCGCTGTCGAACCTGGGCCACGGCGTCAGCGGCGACTCGATCGACACCGTCGTCATTGACGGCAACGTGATCGTTGAGGCCGGCGAGTTCGTGAACCTCGACGCCCGCGCCATCATGGCCCGGGGCCGCGAGGCCGCCACCGCCGCAGCCGAGCGCACCGGCCTAGCCCATTTCGCCACCCCCCGCTGGCCTGTGGTCTAAGCGACGCCGGCCGGGGGGAGGCGTTCTCGCGGATCTCTTACCAGCACCTGCCAACCTGAGTTCACTCCAGCCCCAACTGGCGCCGAGGTCTCCCCCCAAGGCCTCGGCGCCGGCGCGTCAGCGCAGCGCTCAGATTGCGACCCGGACGAGGATGGCGATGGCCGAGGCGACCGCGAACACCAGCACCGCTGGGCGCACCACCGAGGGCTTGATGCGGGGCGCCACCCATCCCGACACCGCGAACCCGACGACCATGCCCGGGGCCAGCAGCAGGCCCCGGCCCAGGTCACCCAACTCGAGTTCTCCCACCACGGCCAGCGCCCCCAGCGATGTGGCCGCGCCGAAGGACTGGATCGGAGCCAGAGTGCCGCGGATCTCGCTGCCGGAGCTGCGCTGGTAGACCAGCGTCAGGGGTGGGCCGCCCACGCCGATGGTGGTGCCCATCAGACCCGACAGCGCCCCCGCGCCGAACAGCGCCGGCGTGGTCTGGGGCAGCGACACGCCGGCCACGCTGACGGCGACCAGCGCCAGGATGGCGAACGCGAACACGATGGCCAGTCCGGTGGTCGACAGCCACGTCACCGCCAGCGCCCCCAGCACCATCCCCGGCGTTCGGCCCACGAGCAGCCACTTGACCCCCCGGAAGTCCGCCGAGGACCAGTCCCGGACGGTGATCAGCAGTGTCAGGATCACTCCCGCGCACAGCATCGGTCCGGGGATCAGCTCGGGATCGATCAGCACCAGCAGGGGAGCGGCCACCAGGCCCAAGCCGAAGCCGATCGAGCCGTGCAGCGCACCGCCGATCGCCAGGGCCGCGAGGCCGAACGCCAACTCCGCCCCGGTCATCGCCTGTATACCGTACGGCGCGATTCTCCTGGCACACTGTCGCCGTGCGGATTTGTGTCGTGGGCGCGGGAGCGATCGGCGGGATGCTGGCGGCCCGCCTGTCGGCCGACGGTCACGACGTGGGCGTCATCGCCCGGGGCGAGCACCTGGACGCCATCCGGCAGCACGGACTGAGGCTGGTGGAGTTGGACGGGTCCACCACGGTGGCGGCCGGGATCGAGGCTTCGGCCAGCTTCGGAGCCCTGGGAACGCACGACACGGTGATCCTGGCCCTCAAGGCCCATCAGATCGCGGCGGTGGCCCACGAACTCGGGGCGCTGTTCGACGAGCACACCACGGTCGTGCCGGTGCAGAACGGCATCGGCTGGTGGTACTTCGAACGCCACGGCGGGCCCCACGACGGGCACCGACTCGATGCTCTGGACCCCGACGGCGCCATCGCGGCCTCGGTGCCGGCGGAACGGATCGTGGCCTGCATCGCCTATCCGGCCGCGGAGAAGACCGCGCCCGGTGAGATCACCCACGTCGAGGGCGACCGCTTCCCGGTGGGCGAGCTCGACGGCACCAAGTCCCCGAGGGCGAGAGGGCTGGCGGACGCTCTGGCGTCGGCCGGGTTCAAGTCCCGCGTGCTGACCGACATCCGCTCCCACCTGTGGGTCAAGGCGTGGGGGAACCTGGCCTTCAACCCGATCAGCGCCCTCACCGGCGCGACGCTGGCCGGGATCTGTCGCACGCCGGCCACGCGGGACCTCGCCGCGCAGATGATGACCGAGGCCGGCCAGATCGCCGAGGCTCTCGGGGTGAGCATCCGCATCAGCGTCGAGCGTCGCATCGCCGGCACCGAGGCCGTGGGCGAGCACAAGACCTCGATGCTCCAGGACGCCGAGGCCGGTCGTCCGCTGGAGCTAGATCCGCTGGTCGGCGTATTCGTCGAGCTCGGCGAGCTCACCGGCGTGCCCACGCCCGCCATCAGTACCGTCTACGGCCTCGCCTCCCTGCTCAACCACCGCCTGGCGGCCGTCACAGAGGCCGAGCGGGAAGGCAACCGTTCGTGATGATCTCGGCGGGGCGTCGAGCGAGGCCGTGGGCTGTGTCGGCTTGGTTTGGGCGGCCCGTGAGCGCAGCGAACAAGAGCGGGAGACACTGCGCCGCCTCGCGGGGGACTGGCATTCGCCTGCGGGGTGGAACATGACCGATCCGGCGACTCTGCGGGGCCTGCTCGACGCGGGGGCCGACGGTGATCCGGCCATCGTCACCGGTGACGGCGCGGTGCTCAGCCATGGTGAGCTGCGGGCCGAGGTGGACCGGCTCGCGAGCCGGTTGAGGGCTCTGGGGCTGCAAGCCGACGACCGCATCGCCATCGTGGTTCCCAACGGTCCGGAGATGGCCATCGCCTTCCTGGCCGCCGCCTGCGCCGGCTGCGCCGCGCCGCTCAATCCCAAGTACCGCACCGACGAGCTGCGCTTCTACCTCGACGACTTGGGCGCCAGGGCGCTCATCACCCGCCCCGACGAGTCGGGCTCGGATGCCCGGGACGCAGCCCGGGCCGCCGATGCCGGGGTGCTGCCGGTGGCGCTGACCGGTTCAGCCTCGGGCGGCTCCGGGTTGATCGACCTGATCGCCTCGTCGCCGGCCACCGAGCCCTCGGCGCCGAACGGGCCGTCCCCCGACGACGTGGCCCTGGTCCTGCACACCTCCGGGACCACGTCGAGGCCCAAGATCGTGCCGCTCCGCCAGCGGAACCTGGCCCGCTCCGCTACCGGCATCGCCGAGTCGCTGGCGTTGACCACGGCCGACCGGTCGTTGCAGGTGATGCCGTTGTTCCATATTCACGGGCTGCTGGCCGGGCTCCTGGCCCCGCTGTCGGCCGGCGGCTCGGTGGCCTGCACCGAGGGCTTCGACGCCTTCCGGTTCTTCGCCCAGCTCTCCGAGCTGCACCCGACCTACTACACCGCGGTGCCGACCATGCACCAGATGGTGATCGCTCGGTCGTCCCGCCACCGCGACGCGGCCCGGGACGCAGCCCTGCGGTTCGTGCGCTCGTCGTCGGCCTCGCTGCCCGAGCCGGTGCTGCAGGAACTGGTCGGGCTGTTCGGAGCGCCGGTGATCGAGGCCTACGGCATGACGGAGGCCACCCACCAGATGTGCGCCAACCCGTTGCCGCCCGCGGTGGCCAAGCCAAGGTCGGTGGGGGTCGCCACCGGCATCGAGCTGGCCGTTCTCGACCGCGACAACCGCGTCCTGGCCGCGGGGGAGCGCGGCGAGGTGTCCATCAAGGGCCCCACGGTGATCGACGGCTACGAGAACAACCCCGACGCCAACGCGGCCGCCTTCACCGACGGCTGGTTCCGCACCGGCGACGAGGGCTACCTCGACGGCGACGGCTACCTGTTCCTCACGGGGCGGCTCAAGGAGCAGATCAACCGGGGCGGCGAGAAAGTGTCCCCGCTCGAGGTGGACGAAGCCCTGCTGCGCCATGAGTCGGTGGCCCAGGCGGTGACGTTCGCCGTGCCGCACCCCAAGCTCGGCGAGGAGGTCGCCGCCGCGGTGGTGGCCGCCGACGGAGCCGACATCGACGAGCGCGAGCTGCGCCGGTTCCTGTCGAAGTCGCTGGCCGCGTTCAAGGTCCCCCGCCGGGTCCTGGTCCTAGACGAGCTCCCCAAGGGCCCGACGGGCAAGCTCCAGCGCATAGGCCTGGCCGAACGCCTGGGCCTCACCGTGGACGACTGAGAGCAGGGCCGAGCCGGCCCGTTCCAGGGCGCAGTACGGTGAGGCTCCTGCGACGCCTGCAGACCGCAGCCCTCGTGCTGGGCGCGTCCGTGTTGACGGTCGGCTGCGTAGACCCGGTCGCCGAGGTGACCGTCGCCGAGGTGGCCGTCAACGGGGGGATCGTCGTGACAGTTCAGGACGCCGCGACCCCCTCATGGGCGCGGAATCGTCCCTGTTGCGGTGGTGGCGGTGCTGGTGATTCTGGCCCTGCTGCCATGGTGGCTCTCCCGCCTTCACGCCGCGGCGCGAGGCGTCCTGTTCCCGGAGTCCGACCGCTCAGAACCGCCCCCGGCTTCTTGAGCGGGCCCCGAGCAGGCCCCCGGCCGTCTCCGGCTTCGTAGACTGCCTTCAATGCCTCAGATCGAGATGTTGACCCTGGCGAACCACGCCGAGGTGCAGAACGGGCTGCTGTACATGAGCGGCGCCGGCTGGGACAGGGTGACCCGGGCCTACCGGGAGGGCGACAAGCCCCGCCCGCAGCACTTCTCCATCGCGCTGTCGGTGCTGGTCCCGTGGTCGGAGACCAACCAGCGCCACGAGGTGGTGATCCGCGTCGAGGACGAGGACGGCCACCACAAGCTGATGGAGGCCAAAGCCAACATCGAGGTCGGCCGGCCGCCCGGCAAGGTGCCGGGATCCGACAGCCGCTCGCCGTTGGTGGTGACCGGCATTGTCCAGTTCCCCCAGGCCGGGGGCTACCGGGTGAGAGCCACCCTCGGAGACGAGCAGCGCGACTACGCCTTCCGGGTCATCGACAAGGTCACCTGAGGGCCATGGTCAAGGAGTTGCTGGAGCTGCCCCGAGCCACCTGGCCGCGGGCGGTGCTGTTCGCCGGCATCGCCGCGGTGCTGATCGCGATCCCATCGGATCTGATCGACACCCCGATCTTCGGCCGGCCGGTGGCCGTGCGCTGGATCGACTACGTGATCCTGGCCGTCACCTCCGCGCTGATGGGGCTGATATTCGCCATCCGCCCCCAGCCGGCTGAGGAGCCCGTGTCCGAGGAGTTGGCCGTGACCGTCGACCGCCAGGGCACCCGCACCATCTGGGGCGGGTTCGTGTCGTTCCTGGCGGTGGGCTGCCCGGTGTGCAACCAGGCCGTGGTGGCGTTGGTGGGCGTGTCGGGCGCCCTGTCGTGGTGGGCCCCCGTGCAGCCCGTCATCGGCCTGCTGGCGGTGGGGCTCCTGCTCTACACCCTGCGCAAGCGCCTCAACACCTACAAGCTCGCCGCCTGCCCGGTCCCGGCCTAGCCCGGCTCGGGAACACGTCCGCGGCTCACGGTGCGGCCGGTGCGGGGGGCTCCACGGCGCGGTGCATGGCTGCGGCCACCAGCGCGGGCAGGGCCAGCGAGATCAGCATCAGGGTCTTGAGGGGCGCCCCGAGTTGGAGCAGGCCGCTGACGATCGCCGACAGGAGGGCGGCCGAGCCCAGCAGGGCGGCCCGGAAGGTGCCGATGCCCCAGCCGGACTGGGCCGGAAGGGCCGCCACCAGCATGGCGTTGGCCACCGGCAGCACCGAGACCGCCATCCCCACGAAGGGCACCAGCATCCACACCCCCACCTTGGCCGGCGCCAGCAGCAGGGGCAGCCCGAAGGCGAACGTCGTCGCCGTCATCAGCCTGGCGGTCCACGGTCCCCCGCGCTGGTCGTACAGGGCCCCGCCCACCAGCTTCACCGGAGCCGACAGGAGCCGGCCCCCAGCCAACAGCACGCCCACCAGCCACAGGTTCACCCCCCGTGACTCGAAGAACGTCGGCGAGAAGCCGATCACCACGAAGTGCATGGACACCCCTCCGAAGCTGGCCCAGAAGGCCAGCCGGTAGGTGTGCTTGCGGGCGTACTGGACCAACTGGGCCAGCAGCGGCATCGGCGCCCGGTCCCCGGCGGGCTCCACCCATCGGGGCACGTAGGCGATGGCCAGCAGCGGGGGCACCGCGCAGCCGACGTACACCCAGCGCCAGCCCGCCCCGGCGAAGACGCTCAGGGCGGCCGCGGCCAGACCGAACGAGTAGGCCTGGCCCCACACCGCGATGGCCTTGCCCTCCGAGCCCGGGTACAGCCGGGCCACGCTGGCCAGCCCGGGCGGGAAGTAGAGCCCGAAGGCGACACCCAGCAGGGTCTGGCCCAACAGCAGCGTCCAGAAGCTCGGCGCTGCCGCCGACAGCGTCATGCCGGTCGCCAGCGCCACTGCCGAGGCCCGGACCAGGGCCCGGTTGCTGAGCCGGCGGCTGCTGATGCCGCCGAGGACGTTGAACGAGGCGATGCCGGCTGACACCGCGGCCAGGATGGCGGCCAGGTTGCTCTCGGTGAGGTCGAGGTCGGGCTGCACCAGCGGGAACAGCGGCGACATCATCGTCTCGGCCCCGCCGAGGATGAAGTACAGCGTGAACAGGTACGCGAAGGTCGTCTGACGCGGCGTCATCCCGCCGCCGGCCGTTTGATCGCTCAATTCACCCAGCAGGCCACCAGGTGGCCACTGGAGCGCTCCCGCAGCGGCGGGCGCTCCTCGAAGCACTGCTCCACCGCCAACGGACAGCGGGTGTTGAACCGGCAGCCCTTGGGCGGGTCCATCGGGCTGGGCAGGTCGCCCTTGAGGGGCTCGTGGTCGCCGCGAGTGGTCGGATCGGGCACCGGCACCGCGGAGAGCAGGGCCTGGGAGTAGGGATGGGTCGGGTTCTCGTAGATGTCGTGGTGGCTGCCGATCTCCATCAGGTGTCCCAGGTACATGATGGCCACCCGGTCCGACACGTGGCGCACAACCGCCAGGTTGTGGGAGATGAACAGGTAGGACAGGCCGACGCTCTCCTTGAGCTCGACCAGCAGGTTGACGATCTGGGCCTGGATCGACACGTCCAGGGCCGCGGTGGCCTCGTCGGCCACCACGAAGCCGGGATGCAGCGCCAGGGCCCGGGCGATCACGATGCGCTGGCGCTGGCCGCCGGAGAAGGCGTGGGGGTACTTGTCGGCCGCGCTGGCGGTCATCCCCACCGTCTCCAGCAGTTCGGCCACCGCCGCCTCGAGCTCCTTGCCCCGCTTGCGGGTGTGCACCATGAAGGGCTCGGCGACGCTCTCGCCCACCTTGATCTTCGGGTTGAGTGCCGAGTAGGGGTCCTGGAAGATCATCTGGACCTGCTTGCGCATGGCCCGCCAGTTCCGCCGGCTGAGGTTGGTCACGTCCTTGCCCTCGAAGAGCACCTGGCCCTTGGTGGGTTTCACCGCTCCGAGCAGCGCACGGCCCGCGGTGGACTTGCCGCAGCCCGACTCGCCCACCAGGCCGACGGTCTCGCCGGGTGCCACCGCGATGCTGAAGTCGTCGAGCGCGTACACCGTCCGTCGGCGGCTGCCCACCCAGCGGCTGAAGTGGACGCTGACGTCCCGGCTCTCGACCAGGGGCACGACCGGCTCGTTCACGTCGCCTCCTCCCCACGGAACGAGCGCGAACGGGTCAGTGCCCATCGCGTAGCAGCCGTGTCACTCCCGCTCTTGTTCGCTGCGCTCACAGGCCGCTCGGGCCACGGCCTCGCTCGGGCTCTCCTCAGGATCCTCACGAGTCGCTCCCCGTCCGCTCGGCCCCGGGGCGGTTGTAGCAGGCCACCCAGCGCCGCTCGGCGATCCTGACCAGCGGCGGCGGCGTCACCTGGCAGGTGTCCTGAGCCTCGACGCAGCGGGGCTCGAAGGCGCAGCCCGGTGGGAATCGGGCCCGGTCGAGCGGCTCGCCCGGTATGCCGGTCAGCTCGGTCTCGGCCTGGTCCACTCTCGGCACCGACTTGAGCAGGCCGAGCGAGTAGGGGTGCTGCGGGTCGGCGAACATCTCGGCGATGGGAGCCCGCTCCACGATCCGTCCGGCGTACATGACCTGCACGCGGTCGCAGAACTGGGCCACCACACCGAGGTCGTGGGTGATCATCAGCACCGAGACGCCGAGTTCGGTGGACAGGTTGCGCAGCAGGGTGAGGATCTGGTCCTGGATGGTCACGTCGAGCCCGGTGGTGGGCTCGTCCGCGATCAGCAGCGTCGGCTCGCAGGCCAGCGCGGTGGCGATCATCACCCGCTGGCGCATGCCTCCCGACAGCTCGTAGGCGTAGGCCTTCAGGCGCTCGGGCGCGTTGGCGATGCCCACCATGTCGAGCAGTTCCAGCGAGCGCGTCCTGACGGCCGGACCCTGCAGGCCGACCCTGCGCTGCAGCAGCTCCCGCAGCTGCGCGCCCACCGTCTTGAGTGGGTTGAGCGACACCATCGGGTCCTGGAAGATCATGGCGATCTCCCGGCCCCGCACCCGGTTGGCCACCGCCTCGTCGAGCACGTCCTCGCCCTTCCAGCGCACCGAGCCCCCCATGATGCGCCCCGGCGGCAGGACCATGCCCAGGATGGCCAGGCCCATGACGCTCTTGCCCGAGCCCGACTCGCCCACCACTCCGAGGCGCTCGTGGGAGCCGACGTTCAGGGTCAGGCCGTCCACGCCCAGCACCGTGCCGTCGCGGGTGGGGAAGCCCACGGTGAGGTCCTTGACCTCCAGCAGGCGCTCGGTGCGGCCGTTGTCGCCGGTCGTGCTCACCGTCACCCTCCGGGCCTCTCGAGTGCCCTCGCCATGGTGAGGCCCGTCTTCTCCGGCCATCGTGAAGACCTGGGTGCGAGGTGTAGCCGGCTCATCTCAGGCACCGGGCCTCTCGAGGATGATCTGCTCGCGCTCGGCCACGTCGTTGAACGACTGCAGCCACAGCGAGAGCAGGTTGACGCCCAGCACCACGATGGCGATGGCCATGCCCGCGAAGGTGACGATCCACCATCCGTCGGTGATGTAGTTGCGGCCCTCCTGGATCATCAGACCCCACGACGAGCGGGGCGGCTGCACCCCGAAACCGAGGAAGGCGAAGGCCGACTCCGAGAGGATGGCTGCGGCCAGCTCCAGCACGCTCAGCGTGATGAGCGAGCTGACCAGGTTGGGCAGCAGGTGCCGCCACATGATCCGTCGCGACGATGCGCCTGCCAGCTCCGACGCCTCCACGTACAGCGATGTCTTGAGGGTGAACACCAGGCCGCGCCCCACCCTGGTGAACACCATCCAGCTGGATATGGCGATCACGACGATGACGAGCCACACGCTCGGCCCGAACGCGGCGACCAGGATCAGCCCGGCCAGCACGCCCGGGAAGGCCATCTGCACGTCGGCGGCCGAGATGATGAGGGTGTCGATCTTCCCGCCGATGTAGCCCGCGATGAGCCCCAGGGCGGTGCCGAGGACGGCCGCGATGATGACCGCGGCCAGGCTGACCAGCAGCGAGATGCGGGCGCCGTCGATCAGCCGGGCCAGGATGTCGCGGCCGAGCTGGTCGGTGCCCAGGGGGTGCGACCACGCGCCGCCCCAACCGATCGGGGGAGTGAGCTTGTCGGGCAGGCTCTGCTGGGCCGGGTCCTTGATGAACGGCAGCCACGGGCCGAGGATGGCCACCAGGGCGAACAGCGTGCAGATGATGAGCCCTGAGATGCCCGCCTTGGATTTGCGCAGGTGCGACCTCAGGTCGGCCATGACGGTGGCGTTCTCGGGCGGCGCCGCATCGCCCGCACCGCCGTCGGCGGCCGGACCCATCGGGTTCTCGGTGACCGTCATGCCAGGTCCACCCGCGGGTCGATCAGCCGGCGGGCTACGTCCACCAGCAGGTTGGTCACCACCACCAGCGTGGCCAGCACCACCACCGCGGCCTGCACCAGGACCAGGTCACGGTTCTCGATGGCGTGGATGGCGAGGCGGCCCACGCCGGGCCAGGCGAACACCACCTCGATCACCACCGTGTAGCCGGTGAACATCCGGGTCAGCTCCCACCCCGTCATGGTCACGAAGCCCGAGGCCACGTTGCGGAAGGTGTGGTGCACGATCGTGTAGGACCGGGAGAATCCCCGCGACATCGCGGTGACTGCGTACGGTTTTCGCAGCTCCTCGACGATCCCGCGCCGGGTCATCTGGGCCAACCGCCCCGCGCTGGCGAGGCCGATGGCGACCGACGGGAGGATCAGCGACACGAACCCGCTCGAGCCGAAGGTCGGCACCCAGCCGAGCTGAACCGCGAACACGATGATGAGCAGGTAGCCGATCCAGAACGGCGGAGCGCTGATCGACACCATCGAGAAGCCGAGCACCGCGTGGTCGGCGAAGCGGCGCTCCCACCACGCGGCCAGCATTCCCATGGGTGCAGCCAGCAGCACGGTCACGACGGTGGCCCCGCCCACCAGCTTCAGGGTGGCCGGCAGCCGCTGGAACACGAGCTTCGAGGCCGGTTGGCTCTGCCAGAACGACTCGCCGAGGTCGCCCACCACCAGGCCAGACACGAAGTCCCAGTACTGGACGCTCAGGGGCCGGTCCAGCCCGAGCACGGCCCGGCGGTTGGCCCGGTGCTCCTCGGTGGCTTCCAGCGGCAGCGACACCGTGGCCGGGTCGGTGAAGATGTGGGTGACCACGAACACCAGTGTGGTGACCACGAACACGACGAGGGCGGCGGCGATGATGCGTTTGGCGAGCCACCGAAGCAAGGCGCTCCCTCCCGTCGGGCCATCAACTGGCCCGCGACCGGGGCCGTCTGTATACCGTAGCCGGACTTCCCCGGCGGCTCCGAATCAGGCAACGCGCACATGTCCGAGACTGACACCTTCCTCGCCAAGCTCACCGGGGGCAGCTTTCGCGAATGGTCGCGGGAGGTCGTGACCACCGACCCTCTGGCATTCAGCGACCGGCACGCTTACGCCGTCCGATTGGCGGCGCTGCAGGCCGACGACCCGCTCGCGGAGGCGGTCAAGGTCGGGTTCGCCGGCATCGGCGGCCACGAGGTCGCGGTGATCTGCAGCGACTACGGGTTTGTGGCGGGCACGCTGGGCATCGCGGCGGCCGAACGGGTGGCCCGGGCCTTCGTGGTCGCCACCGCGGCCCGCAGACCGGTGGTCGGGATCTGCCGGTCGGGCGGAACCCGCATGCAGGAGGGAACGCCGGCGTTCGTCAAGATGCTGTCGATCGGTGCCGCCATCTCGGAGCATCGCGAGGCCGGACTCGCGTTTCTCAGCTACTTGATGCATCCCGCGATGGGCGGGGCGCTCGCGGCCTGGGGCACCCAGGGTCAGCTGGTGTGGGCTTCGCCGGGCACGTCGATCTCGGTCACGGGCCCCCGAGTGGTGGAGGCCGTCACCGGCGAGACCGTCCCGCTTCATGAGATCGCCTCGGAGGCCGCCCTGGAGCGGGGCCTGATCGACGACATCGTCCACCCCGACGTGCTGGCGCCGCGGATCGCGGAATGGCTGGACATCGTTGTTGCCGGGGGCGGGCCGCCGGCTGGGTCGTCGAGGCCGCCGGCTGGGTCTCCTCGCGTCGTCGCTTCACAGGAGCAGCTCGATCCGTGGCGTTCCGTGCTCCGCTCGAGGGCGCAGGACCGCCCGTCGATCGAGTCGGTGATCGAGGCCGCCGACTCCCCGCTGATCGAGATCCGCGGCGACCGCGCCGGCGAGGACGACCGCGGCCTGCTCGCGGGATTCGCCCGGTTCCGGGGTGTGCCGGCTGTCGCGCTCGGCTTCCGGCGGCCGGAGGGGCGCGGGGCGGAGGTCTCGCCGGCCGGCTACCGCAAGGCGCAGCGGGCAGTGTCGATCGCCGACGAGCTCGATCTCCCGCTGGTGTCCTTCATCGACACTCGGGGCGCGGGCGTGGGCGCCGAGGTGGAGGCCGCCGGCCTGGCCCATGCGGTCGGCACGCTGATACGGGAGCTCCTCGGCGTTCGGATCCCCACCGTCTCGGTCCTGGTCGGCGAGGGCTCCGGCGCGGGCGCCATCGCCTTGGTGGCCGCCGACGCAATGATCGCGCTCGAGCACGCCTGGCTCGCCCCCATCGCGCCGGAGGCCGCATCCGCCATCCTGTTCCGCGACACCGAGGCGGCGGCACAGATGGCACGAGGCCAGGCCGCCGACGTCGAGGCGCTGCGAAGCGAGGGGATCGTCGACACCGTCGTGGCCGAAGGCCCCACGGTGGCGCAGACCTCGGCCACTCTGGCCGACGCGGTCGCCCGCGCACTGCGAACGGCATCGTCGATGCCGCCGGATGAGCGCCTGTTGACCCGCCGCGCCGCCATCCGATCGTTGGCACGGCAGCACCTGACCATACGTGAGGCCCCGCCACTGCCCGATCGGTAGCGCCCGCTCATTTATAAGCATCTGCGGAGCTTTTGAGGATTCATGCTAAAAACCTCGCAGATCTCTATAAACTGCAGTTCGACGGGAGGGGCCGCATGGACCCGATCGTGAATCCCTATAGCCCAGGCGCCGGAAAGCGTCCACCGGCGCTTGTCGGTCGCGACGACCAGATGGAGGCGTTCGATGTAGCGGTGCGACGGCTCGCCGTCGGTCGGTCGGACCGGAGTCAGATGCTCACGGGCCTGCGGGGCGTGGGCAAGACCGTGCTGCTGCGCGAGTTCCGCGACGCCGCTGCTGGACACGGCTGGGTCAGTCAGAGCATCGAAGCCGGTGAGGACAGCCCGTTCGTGCGCCAGATCGCCGCGGTCTCCCAAGGTGCACTCCTAGATCTCACGCCGCGGCGTCGCCTGTCGCAGCTTGCCTCTCGGGCGCTCGGGGTGCTCAAGTCGTTCCAGGTGTCTTGGGACATCCCGGCCGCCGGGACGCTCACCGTGGGGGTCGACCCGTTCGACGGACGGGCTGACTCGGGCATCCTGCAGCGGGATCTGGCGGATCTACTGCGGGAGGTGGGCGAGCACGCCAAGGATTGCCGCAAGGGTGTGGTGGTCACGATCGACGAGATCCAGCTTCTGTCCAAGCAGCACCTGCGGCCGCTGATCGTCGCGCTGCACGAGATCAGTCAAGCGGATCTGCCGTTGCTGGTGGTCGGTGCCGGTCTTCCCTCCGTCCTGGGCCTGCTGGGCGAGGCTCGCACCTACGCCGAGCGCCTCTTCAGCTTCGTTGACATCAGCAGCCTCGACGACGCTGCGGCGGCACGGGCGCTTGTTGAGCCTGCCTCAGCCGAGGGTGTCAGATGGGATGCAGGCGCGATAGAGGAGGTGGTCTCACTCACCAAGGGCTACCCGTACTTCTTGCAGGAATTCGGCAAGCAGGCCTGGCGTGTGGCAGAGGGACCCGACCGCATCATCCGACAGGATGTGCTCGACGCGGTCCCGCTGGCGCAGTCGGAGCTCGATGCCGGGTTCTTCCGGGTCCGCATGGATCGCGCCACCGACGCCCAGCGGGCCTATCTGGCGGCCATGGCCACGATGGGACCCGGCCCTCACCGCTCCGGCGACGTCGCGGCCGCGTTGGGAAAGAAGACCACGCAGGTCGGCCCGGTTCGCCATTCCCTCATCCAACGAGGACTGTGCTACTCGCCTCGCCACGATGTGATCGCCTTCACGGTGCCCATGTTCGACGAGTTCGTCCGCCGCCACATCGCCTGAACTGGCAGCGACGATTAGGTATCTGGAAGCCTTGGCTGCGAATTGGTCTTGCTCACACGTCGTCTGGAGTTGCAGGGTTGATAGCTTCAGCGTCCTGCTCTGAAATCTCTTGAATCAGTCGGTAAACTCGACCTGCCTCTTGCCCTCGGTCCACATAATCCTGATATGCCTGTAGCGCATTCTCGATGAGTTCGTCGTAGGTCACCACTCGCGCCTGTTGCGCTCGGAGGGACTCACGAGATCGTTCTTCTCCGGTTCGTGACTCACTCCAGTCCCGTAGCTTCCTGCCAACGATACAAACTATCTCTAGTGGTTCAGAGCCTCTATTCATATCAGTCAAGACACCCTCAGCTGCACTATAGTACTTTGAAACTTGATCTATGAGTTCGGAGGTAGTCAAGGTCCTGTCGGCGCGCTTGAGTTCAATAATGACATGTCTGTTGCCCGTAGTACTATAGTAGATGTCGAGTCTTGCGTTCTTCTGTTCTTCAGTCAATGAGTCGTAGACTCCTTGAAGGGCTGTGTAGATACGACGCTCCATGACTTCCGTGTGCGTCGCTCTCTCCCAAGACGGATCCAACAGCCAAAGATGCCTATACAGATGTTCTTGGAGCACCCGCTCTTTCGCGTTCTCATCTACCAGATCGGTAAGTTTACGGATTACCTCAATACGGTTATTAGTGACCTGAAAGTAGGCGCTAGCCTCCAGATCATCTAGCTGAATGAAGATCTGATTCAGAGCTTCCAAGTTGTCGATTGATACTTCATCCAACCGGTGGAGCATGTTTCGGAACTTCAGACTCTCAAAGGCAAGAACGCCACTGACAAAGAGCTGCCGCTTCTGATCTGGATCGTCCAGCGGCAACTGGTTTATCTTGCCGAACAGCTTCTCGGCCGATTTTCTTTGGTCAGAGTCCAAATGGCTGAACCAATCCTTTATCTGAGGGAACTCCAGCGCTTCCTCAGTTCCTTGTTCATTACGTAAGTCAGTCCATTTGCTCTGAATGTACTTTAGTTCCGAGTGTAGCTTCTTCTTCAGCGCTTCGTAACGGGGATCCTCTTCGATGAGTCGCTGGCGGCTAGTGGTCGCGATGTCCTCCTCATCATCCAGGTCCAGAAAGTCCGCATGAATCTCGCCGACGAGGTACTTTGTGTACAGGCCACCCTCTCCGAACTCCTCCAAGATATCCTCTTGGGCAAGCTTGCCACGGACCATGACTACAATCTTGTTGATGCTCTCCGAAGTGTCGGGCTCCTTGAGCTGTCCTGACACGAAGGCCGATCCTATCCAACCATCGATCTCGTAATCGGGATGTCCCTCAATTTCACTCTGACGCTTTTCGGAGTGTTCTAGTTTCTTGGCGGCATCCCGGCACCGTTCACCAGCAAGGCCGAACGACCATAGGTACTGGAGTTTGTCATGGTACTCCCTGTCCTCCACCGTTACCGGTTCACTGTCAAGCGTGATCTTGAAGTTGTGCTGAGTACCGATGACGCTGAACCGTCTAGCAAGGCGTCGCCGTAGATGCCTGCCAGTCCATTGAAGCTTGCGCTTCATGTTGGTCAGGACAATCCTGGTTCCTCGTTCGAGATCGATTTCATCAAGATCAACTGCTGTTGGATGGTAGTCGCGCTCCCGGCCGTCTTTGATAATCTTCTTGATCTCTTCAGAGTCCATTATGAATCCGTGCCGAATACCGTCCTTGATACTGTGGACCTGCACGGTCTGTGCTATTGAGAATAGTGACAGCTTTCCGATACCTTTGCGGCCCATCACTGATCGCCCAAGTTCAAGTGTCTTTGCTTCTGTATCGCGTCGCTCGTATCCGACACATAAATACTTACTGTTGGCGTCATCAACAGTCATTCCGTGACCGTCGTCTTCGATAGTGACCTTGCTTCCTCTAGTATCGATCGTTATCGATACATGCGTAGCATCTGCATCCCATGCGTTGGCTACGACTTCGGACAGCACTGCGGCTATGTTGCTGTACAGTCCGAAACCGAGGTGCTTCAGGACATTGAGACTCAATGTCATCTCATACTTGTGGCCTTCGATTGTCATAGCACGCGTTCCAAGTGGGTGAGGATCGATCTACCTATAGCTACGCCTAGCTTTACCGGTACAGCGTTGCCGATAAGGCGAGCGATAGATGAGATATGCACGGTCGCTCCTCTCGCTGTGAATGAGTAGTGTTCGGGGAACGTTTGTAACAGAGCGCCTTCCCTAAGGGATATGGCACGATCCTGCTCAGGATGACCGAATCGTCCGTTTCCGTATCCGTGAAACTGGGTTGTGATGGTCGGTGCCAGTTCATCCCACTGCATTCGTCCGTAGACGCTCGAATAGGTATGACCACTAGCTCTAGTGTGACAAGCTGCACGCAAGTCGTCGTTCCAGTCTCGCCAGGTGCCGCCCGGTATCGAACTTTGAATACGTAGCAAGTTCGTCTCTGACAGTGAACTCGACCTATGCAGAGGATCAGAGGGCGATGTGGATCCAGCTTCGAGGTCATCAAGATGCTGGATTGTCCTTCTGACTGTAGCCAATTCATCTTCATTGGGAGGAAGAAGATCGATGTTGCCAAGACGTGATGCCATGAGGACCAGACGGCGCCGACTTTGCGGTACTCCATAATCCGCACACCGAACGACTGCATGACTGTAGTGGTAGCCCGATTTTTCCAGCACGGACAAGAAATTGGCAAATACTCGATGCTTGGTTAGAAGTGACACGTTCTCCATTGTTACTATCTCTGGCAACAACTCATGCACGATGTCGGCAAACTTGTCGAGCAACTGCCACTGACTCTCGCGATCTCGACGCCCGTTCGTGTACGTCGAGAACGGTTGGCATGGCGCGCAACCTGAGAGAACTCGAGGATATCCGCTCGGGAACAACGATTCGACGAAGGCCGTAGACACCGCGGTGACGTCGCGCTCATGGAACGGAGCCTTTACATTGGCCTCGAACGGATGCCTGCATGACGGATCCAGGTCGATGCCGGCGCTTACGACCACGCCCGCCCGCTGCATCCCGTAGGAGAGTCCTCCCGCACCGCAGAATAGATCCACCGCGTGCGGTTGCGGCAACGACTCTCCTGTCCTGCCGTGCTCCATCGCTCAGCCAACCCCAAATCGGATGAAGCGACGGACGCGATCACCCCAGGACGCCCGCGTCGGGGCCTCGGCGGCGATCTCCATCATGTCAGCGCAGAAGCGACGGACGCGATTCCCCCAGGACGCCCGCGTGCCCCTCTTCGTGCAGAGCATGGCTGGCCTGGCGTCAATTCGGCTAGAGCGTTGGCCGCAAGGCTCAATCCTCGTGCTGGCGTTCAGGGTGCGAGCATGATCGCGCGGCGGCTTGCTGCGCCGCTCCCTCAACGACGATCTCACCACGCCTCCTCGACTTGTTCCGCTTGGACGATAGCGCACCCGTGTGACCGCCTTGGCCTCGCCAGGAGCGAGTCGGCCGGGCTTGCCAGCGGCTCGCCGCCGCTAGCCAAGCTCGACATGGTATACCAGAATGGTATTAGGTGCAAGAGTATTATATGTGGATTCCGAGGAACCGATGTGCCTACGGTATGGGCGAGGATCCGGAACGGAGAAACCAACCGGGGGCCTTGACGGGATCGGTACCGCTGCGCGTCCTCATCAGAACAAATGACTGGTGGACGCTACTGGGTAAGTTCGTGGTCAATGTCTAGTTGGCGGAGGCCTTCCTTGACCGTCAGGTCGAGCGTGCTGCGGGGTATGCCGTCAGGGCGGGAGGCGGTGATCGTCAAGGTGGCGGTGACCGTCGCGCCGGCGGCGACGAAGGGACCGACGGCGACTTTGACTACGTCGCGGATGCGGTCGGCGGGGATCTGATGGGCGGTGACGACCACACGGGTCGGGTCTCCGTTGGATTCGGGATCGTTCTCTCCGGCGGGTGTGGTGCTAGGTCCAGAAGGAGACTCCGGCTCGGCGGGATCCTCGGACTCGCTGCCCGGTGGACTATCACTGGCGTGGTCGTTGATCAACTGCTTGATCGCGGCGGCCCGTACTAGCCAGGTGCCGGGCTGGAACTGGATCTCTGATGGATCGATGGCCGTGGCGAAGCGGCGCACGGCGTCGGGGGCGTACCAGGCGGCGCCTGAGGCGAGCCCGAAGATGCCGTCGGCGACTCCTCGGGCGAGGCAGTTCCTCAGCACGTCGGCGTCGGCGAGTTTGGGGAGCCGGGGCAGGCGGTAGAAGTAGGCGAGCAGTTGGTCCAACTCGGCGGCTTCGTTGTCGGCGCCGAGCACGCCGAAGCGGCTCGACAGCAGCGCCGCGGGCGCGAGGGTGCGGCGCAGCAGCCGGTCGGTGGCGGCGAGGTGCTCTATGACGCGCTGGGTGATCGTGTCGGTGCCTCGGGCCGGGCCGAGGTCGATGACGCTGGGTCGGGTCCCGCTGTCGCCGTCGGGGCCGAGCGAGATCAGGTGTCTGTAGGCCATGACGACTTGCTGGGGAAGTCTGGTCTCGGCTTCGGCGAGCCGGTCGGTGAGTTGACGCTTCTGTTCCTGATTGAACCGTTTGAGCTGGGTTTGGTTGCCGGTAATGTCGCGCATGGCGGCAACGGTGCGTGCGGTCTGGCGGGCCCGCGAGATGCTTGCGCTGTCCGCCGCGATGACGACTACGGCGTTCTTGTTGGTTCGGGCTGAGGCGCCCCGATTGTTGAGGATCGCTTCGGCCGCGGCGGGCCCGCCACCGTCCACGGTCAGTTCGGTGTTCAGGATCCCCATCGCTAGGCGGGGCTCATCAGCGAGGTCCATTGTCTCAGCGATGTTCGTCTCGACCCGGAACGGTGCGAGCGCCGGTGCTGCGATCATGGTGGCTTGGCGAAGCAACTGCAGGATGCGACCGTCGCTGACGGCGCCTTCTTGTTCGACGATGATCTTGTTGAGGTTGGGCTCGGTGGTGAATCGGTAGCGGCCGCCCTCGTGGCGCATGTACCACAGTGACCCGGCCAAGGCGTCGCGCACATCGTCGACGACGCCCCTCGACAGTTCGGGGCGACCGACTCCGATGAGCATCTGGGCTGAGGAGGCGCCCGGCACCCTGTCGGATCCGAAGCTGTGCAGGAACGCCGAGGTCGCTAGTCCGGTCGCGACGCGGTTGCGCGCGATGTCACCACCCCGGCGCCGGTCCTCTTCGGCCGCCTTGGAATCGCCACGGATGATGTCGGCGTTCAACGCCGATTTGTAGGACTCCCCGGCGAAGCGGAGGATCTCGGCCCGCACGCCGGAGTCGTCGAGGGGCACGTCGCCGACACAGATCAACGCGGCCGAGTGGTCGCCTGCCGCCAAGGCCTTGACGGCGTGAGCCAGCGTGCGCAGCGCCCCGCGCGTCCTCTGGAAGCCCGACAAAGAGCCCCAGCGGTTGGTCAGAAGGTCGATCAGTTCGGGATGGAACGGGTAGGAGCCCGCGATGCGGTCCCGGTATGCGGGTTCGCGGTAGGACTGCGGAACCGCGTCCCCCATTTGCTCGTAGTAGGCGCCGTAAGCGTCAGCGACGGCCTGCCGGTCGGCGGGCGACCCCACCGACTCGAAGAGGCGTGTGTGAAGTATCGGGAAGATGTCGTCGCCCTCCACGGGGGTGACGATGTTCTCGGTGCGACCTACCACTTTGGACAGACGTTCGAACATGTCGGCGCCCGAGACGGTGGAGTAGTCCTCGAGCCGGGACGAGGTGAGCGTCGCCACGACCGCAGCGCCGGGGACGTTGGCGGCGGCCGTGCACAGCTCCTTGATGACGGTGAGTGTGGTTCCGGCGAGGTTCCCGTCGCCTGACCGCACCGACAGCGCCTTGTTCAGGTACTCCAGGGTCTCATCCAGAAGGATGAGGCACGGCGTGGAGTTCTCAAGCAGCCGGACAATCTCAGGTGTGGACGTTCCGAGCAGCGCCTCGTCCTTGCCGCGGATCTCAGCGTGCATCGACGCACCTCCGAGCCGCCATGCGAGATGACCGAGGAACGAGTGCACCGTTGTGCCGTCGTGCATCCGCTCGGGGGCGACGCCCAGAGCCGAGCCGTCGAGCACCACTACCCGCGCGGTCGGCAGGGTCCCTGCCTTGAGTGCGCTGGCGACCTGCTGGCCGAGAGGTGTCGGCGCCACACTGGGTGGGTTCCCGAACAAGTGATACGCGGCCAGAAGGGTGTGGGTCTTGCCGCCACCGAACTCGGTCTGCATGCGGTGCACCGCGGCGGAGGCGCTGTCGCCGCCCAGGCGGTTGCCGATCTCGACCAGTGCGGCTTGCAGAGGCGCGGTCACGTAGGTCTTGCTTGCGAAGAGTTCCGGGTCGCAGTAGTCGGCCGGCCCTCTCCCGAGCGCGACGAGGCCCAGGTCCGCGGCGAAGAGGGACTCGTCGAAGGAGCCGTCTCGGATGTCGGCGTGCGGGCGGGCCACTTCGAGCCAGGGTTTCAGGTCGGTCATGGGACGGGGGCTCTCCTCATCGTGTGAACATCTCGCCTTGGGCGAAGACGCGGGTTGCTTGACGGGCCGCTTCGCGTGACAGGCGCTCTTGGCTGGTTGTCAGCGACTGGTACATCGTGCGCTCGCGCTCGCCCTCGGGGAGCAGTTCGCTCAGGACGCGTGCGAGGTCCCAGAATCCGGGGGCGTCGCCATGGCCGGACCAGGCCAGAAGGTCTACGACGTCGGCTGATCGCCCGGAGTCCCAGAGCTGGGCGGCGAGATGGAGGAAGTCGATGATCGGGCTGTCGGCCCGGATGCGCAGGTCTCTTCGCTGATGCGGCCCGAGCAGGGAGAACTTCTTGCCGGCGCGGTGGATCATCCCGCCCGCGAGCCTCGCGTCGTCGAGGCTGACAGAGAACGCTCGCGAGAGCTTGATCGCTTCGTCGTCGGGTATCGCGACGGTGAGATAGGCCCAGCGCCAGCTCACGTAGAGCAGCGACTGGTCGTCGAGCATCTTGAGGGCCTCGGCGCTCAACAGCCGGCCCATGGCATGTCGGGCGACCGTCTTGCGGGCGAGTTCCATGAGGTCTCCGACGGAAACTTCCGAGCCGTCGAGGCGGGTCACGCTGCGGTGGCGGGCGAACACCTCGAAGGCAGGGCCGACCGCTGACACGAAGTAGTCGGCGCCGCGCAGCCCCATGTGTTCGAAGGAGTCGAGCCGCTCATGAACGACCCGGTTGAGCTCGGCCTCGACCTCGTCGTAGAAGGCGCCGCCGGCCTCGCGCAGCGGACGGCACACAAGCACGACGGAGCTGCGCAGCGCGGCCTTGACGTGGGCCACCGGCCTACCCGCCATCTCGGAGCGGATCGGCCACGAAGTGGTGACGCCCAGCCCGGCGACGCGCAGTGCCAGCAGCAGTTTCTCCCAGGCTTTGACATCGGTGTGGGCGAACACGATGGCCACCACGCCGTCGGGCTTCACCACGCGGGCCACCTCCGAGAGGGCTTTGCCGAGGCGCTGGTCGAACTCATCCTCGGTGATATGGCCCCTGAGGCCGGGACGGCACCGGTTCTGCACGATTTCCTGCGCCTTGGGCGTCCATGGCGTGACGAAGTGCTCTGGGTACAGATGGCCGACGCTTCGCTTGAGCCACACGTAGAAGAAGTCCGACAGATCCGAGTACATGACCGAGAAGTAGTAGGGCGGGTCGATCAGCACGGCGTCGAACTCGCCGTCGGCGAACGGCAGCGCCTGTGCGTCGCCGCGCAGCACCGCCGCGGGGCCGTCACCTGCCTGGGCGCAATGCTCAATGACCTTGCAGATCGCCGCGACGGCGTCGTTCCAGGAGCCCGAGCCGGTGCGGAACGGGTAGTTCTCGCAGAAGTCCCAGCGCATCTGCACCGTCTGGCCCGGGAACGTGCCCCGGATCTTCTCGCTGCTCGTTTGCCAACTGGAGAAGGCGGAGTTGCGGTCGGCGACCTTGTCGAGCGCGAACGCCAGATACGTGGCGACCGCCCTAGCCCGACCCGGGTCCATGCCCTCGTCGACCATCGCCGTGTGCGCGTCGCGGATCGACGCGGCGAGCGTCGCATAGAGCACGAGCTGGCGGTCGGTGAACAGAGAGCGCCAGGTGCGGTACCCGTATGGCAGGAACTGGAGATTCCTGTAGCCGATCTCGTCCACGGCCTCGTCGGGCAGGCAAGAGGTGTCGTCGTCGAACTGGGCGCTGTCGAGGGCTTGGACCTCGACGCTGGCCAGCTTCGGCCCCTCCAGTTCGGGCGGTGTGGGGCGGCGGTAGGTGCGGCTGCGGCCGTCGACGTCGCACACTGCGTAGAGCCTGTAGCCGAACCCGTTGTCGCGCCCGTGCTGTTTGACGTCGCGCTGGGGCGCGGTGATGCCTGAGATGGGGCAGGTGACACTGCCGGCGGACTCGAAGCCCTCCTTGAGGCTCGGATCGTCGGGCAGAGCCCCTTGGTGCACGTTGATGTCCACGCCCTCCGATGATGCCGAGGTGGTCACCCAGGCGCTGCGCCGCGCTGCCGCCAACAAACGCGAACTCAGGATCGGGATCTCCGCAGCAACGTTCGGGTCGGGGCTCGGCATCGTGCGCACCCAGAAGTAGTAGGGCACCGGATCGCTCCGGCCCTCGGCGCGGGGATAGAGACGGCCGACGGTCTTCTGTGTGCTTTCCGACACCCACTCCGCCCACCGCTCAACGTCGGCGACCAGGCCGTTGCGCCCCAGTTCGTCGTAGGCCCGGTAGCGCTGCGGGTAGTCGAGGCATCCCAACTCGATGAGATGGGCGACCGGGTTGAGGTCCATAGCGGTCGTGTCGCACCCGAGGCGCAGCGCCTCCAATGGAATGGCTCCGCCGCCTGCGAAACAGTCCAAGACCCTCGGCTGGCCCTTCCTCGCGTCGCGGATCCGGTCGCGGAGCCAGCTGATAGCCCCATTCTGAGGCAGCGCCTTGGTGGTCATAGCCAGCGCAATCTGCTTCTCGACCTCGTCTGCGTCGTTGCCGCTGTCGATCAGCGACGCGGCGGCCACGGCCCTGGCCATCGGAAGCGGCCGACGGGCCCACCAGGTGTGCATCGTGGAGATGTGCCCGTCGTGGGTGCGCTTGTCGGTGTCGGACGCCCGGTTGATCTCGGGCAGCGGCAGTGTCTCTTCGATCAGCTTCTTGGTCATGGGAGTACTTCGGCGGCGTCGATTAAGGGCTGCGGGGCCACCCGGTAGCGCACGTCCAGTCTGGAAGCCCAGTGGCTGGCGAGCGCCTTGGCCGGATTCTGCACGCGGTATAGGCGCGGCCGGGGGCTCGCGCAGTCCAACACCACATAGAGCCAGTAGTTGTCTCCGAGTTCGATGGCCTTGGAGAACTCCGACCAGGTCATAGCGACCTCGCCGACCCCGGCCCGTCCCTTGACCTCGATGCGGCGCCGCTCCAAACCCTTCACCGACAGCAGGTCGAACCCGACGTTGTCCGCCTCGACTGACCGAACCTCGGCCCCGCGCACCTCGGTCTCGTACCGAGTCGAGACCTCCACGGCGATCTGCTCGATTTCGCGGTTGGAGTGCAGGGCGCTGCCACCCCCGAGACCGTGGTCGTCTGCGTCGTCGGCGCGGTCGGCGTCGCTCAGGGGAAGCACGAGGGCCCTGGCAAGAATCCGCACCGGCCCCCGCTTGATGTTGCGGGCCCGCCTGACCTCGCTGAGACGGCGGTCGCGCTTCGTCTCGGTGCCGGCCCTGTCCAACTCGGCCTGGCGCAGCCGTCCGCTGGCGGAGGCGACGCCAGCCTCGATCTCCGCGTCGAGATCGAACAGAGTCTCCTGCTGGCGGCTCAGGATCAGGCTGAACGCCCGCGTGAGATAGTCCTCCGCGATGTAGGCGGCGCGCTCACGCTCCGCTCGCACCCGCTGGTAATGGCGTTCGAACTCATGGCGCCGCGCCCAAGAGATCACGTCGTCGTCATGGGCGGGCTCCACTTGAGGTGCCGGCCCTGCGTGGTCGATCAAGTCATAGAGCAGGATCCGCTCCGCGGCGAGCCTGCCGTCGAGCGCCTCGGTGATCGAGGCGAACGCCCGGTGGGCCGTCTCTCCATTGCCGTCGACGCTGTCCGCCGCTACGAAGAACACGACCACAGGGGCGACGATGTCGGGCGCGCCGAACACCGCTCCGGCGTCCACGTCGGCACGGGTCAGTTCGACGATCGCATTGACGACGGCGTCAAACAGCGGGTGCCCTGGACCGCACAACTCTGCTTCGGGAGCGACGGCTCCATCCACAGCCACAGGAGATTGCAAAGCAACCGCCCGGTCGAAGGTGAGCCGCTCATACCTCGGATAGATCTCGCGGGTCGCGCCGGACAGGCGCGAAGCGGCCACCAGCTGGTCCGGCGTGCGGGTCACTCGCAGCGTTCCGTCCAGCCTGTCGCTGACGACCCCACCGAGAAAGTCCGCCGCGTCGCGGAAGAAGCGTTCAAGGTATCCCGGCGGCAGGCGCCGCTCCTCAGCCCGCGCCGCCGAGTCGGCCTGTGCCTGCCAGTCCAGGTGGTGCGCCGCGAGTGCTCTCGTAGTCAGCGCCCGGAACTTCTCCTCGATCTGCGGATCGATCGCCTCGCCGCCCAGCTGGTCGATCGCCTGCTGCTCGGTGACCTCCCCGGCGAGGACCTGCTCTATCAGATCCGCAAGACGGGTTCCGGCGAAGATCTCGCCGATCACGTCGAACACGCCCTCGCCGAGCGTCTCGGCCATGTTCACCAGCTTGTTCAGCAGCGTGAGCAGCACGGCACCCTCTCGCGTGTTCACCGCCACGAGGTTGTAGATATGCACATCGCGGGTCTGTCCGATGCGGTGGATGCGCCCCATCCGCTGTTCGAGACGGTTGGGGTTCCACGGAATGTCGTAGTTCATCATCAGGTGGCAGAACTGGAGATTGATGCCCTCTCCGGCCGCTTCGGTGGCGACCATGATTTGGGCCTGCTCACGGAACCGCTTCTCGGCGGCGATGCGGTCGCGCAGCCTCATCCCGCCGTGGATGACGGCAACCTCGAAACCCTCGACTGCAAGCGTCTCGGAGAGGAAGTCGAGCGTGTCCTTGTGCTCGGTGAAGATCAGCAGCTTCACCGAGCGGTCGCCGCGCAGGCCCCGCTTGTCGAGGACTTCGAGCAGCTCGTTCAGCTTGATCTCGGTTCCGGCGGCCTCGGTCTGCTCTGCCTGCACAAGCAGAGGCTGAAGCACCTCAAGCTCGTCCTCCAGTTCCGCCACCGTGGCTGGCAGCCACTCCTCAAGCGCGCGTTCCTCGAGGTCCCACCGGTCCTCCTCGGAGAGATCGGCGAGCAGTTCGGCGTCATCCCCGTAGGCCTGCGCCGCGAAGTCCCTGCGGCTACGAACATACGCCTCGGGATCAGCGAGTGCCCGTTCGATGCGGGCCGTGCGGCGCTCCAGGGTCCGCTTGATGGCTCGCACCGACGACGCCAGGCGCCGCTGCATCGTCGTGAGCGCGAAGCCGGCCACACCGGCGGCGCCGCCGCCGCGGATGCGGGCCAGTTCGGTCGACACGAACCGGGTCACCGCCTCATAGAGATCCAGCTCAGGACCGGACAGCGAGTAGGCCACCGTGTGGGGATGGCGGGGCTTGAACAGGCTGTTGCCCGCCATGTCCACCATCTCCTCTTTGAACACCTTGCGGTAGTGCTGCGGGTTCAGCTCGATCGGCCCCGTCGGGCAGACCTCCCCGTAGGCATCGCGGTCCGCAAGCCGCAGCAGCCCCCAGAGTGACGAGTTTCGTCCCGAATGCGGTGTGGCCGTCAGACAGAGCAGCCGGTGCGCCTTCTCTGCCACCTGCTCCGCGGCGCGGTAACGGTCGCTGCGCTTCTTGATCCGCCCCGCGGCATCGACTTGGAGCGTGTAACCGTGAGCTTCGTCAAGGATTGCCAGATCCCAGCCCTTGTCGGCCCCGGTGAACGCGTCCAAGACCTCCTCGCGTTTGAGCCAGTCCCGCGACACGATCACGAAGTCGTGCAGGTCCCAGGGGTTCTGCGTCGGGTTCGCGTCGAACGTGGAGGAGTCGAGTTGGGCACAGTGGATCCCGAAGCGCTCTGCCATCTCGCGCTGCCACTGGGGTCGCAGATTCGCAGGTGTCACAATCAGCACCCGATCAACCGCCCGCCTCACCATCAGCTCCTTGATGAACAGGCCCGCCATGATCGTCTTGCCCGCTCCAGGGTCGTCGGCCAGCAGGAAGCGCAGCACGGGCTCCTCGAGGAAGGTTCCGTACACGGCGTCAAGCTGATGGGGCAGCGGCGAAATCCGCGACACTGCCAGACCCGGCATGTCGTGGCGGAACGCGTTCTCTATCCGCCACGCCTCCACCCCGAGGCGGAACCGCCGCGGATCGCCGTCGAACCGCGGGGACGCCGAGGAAGCGACGACCTCGATCCGGGCCAGTTCGTCCTCAGGCAGGGTTACCTCTCCGAGGCTGCCGGAAGGACCGCGGAACACGAACTCCCAGAACGGCCCCTCCCGGACCCGTACGAGCGTCACAGCGTCCTCTTCGTCAGGGAAACGCACTCGGGCATCAGGCACCAGCCGCGACGGCTCGAACATTCCGTGAGTATGTCACGGCCTCGTGTGCCCGCCTGTTAGGCGGAGCGCATCAGCCGGGGGTGCATCGCAAGCCCGCTTCTGGGACAGGAGTAGGTTCGGTTCGTGGCCATCAGCCCCATGGTGTCGCTCGCATCCAGCATGCATGCCGGCCCGCTGACCTATGCCCTCCTGTTGGGATCGGGCATCAGCGTCAGCTCCGGCGTGCCAAGCGGCTGGGCAGTGACCCTCAGCCTCATCAAGCGTCTAGCGCGGCTTCATGGAGAAGATGTGGGCACTGATCCGATTGAATGGTACCGGGGGCGTGTCGGCGGCGATCCCGACTACTCCGAGGTGCTTACGGAGCTTGCACCAACCCCCGCTGATCGCAGGAACCTGCTGTCGCAGTACTTCGAGCCGACCGATGACGAACGGGAGCAAGGACTGAAACTGCCGACCGAGGCTCACCACGCGATCGCCAAGCTAGTCGCCGACGGTCTCGTGCGAGTCGTTGTCACGACGAACTTCGACCGCCTCCTTGAGGTCGCGCTCTCGGATGCGGGAGTGCCGGCCAGCGTGGTGTCCAGCCCGGGCCACGCCGCTGGAGCGATGCCAATCGCTCACAGCCGATGCACCATCATCAAAGTGCATGGGGACTACCTCTCGCCTGAACTGAAGAACACCGTCGATGAACTGGCCGGCTATGACCCGTCGATTGACCGGCTGTTGGACGAGGTGTTCGACCAGTACGGCCTCGTCGTTTGCGGATGGTCCGGCAGGTGGGACACCGCTCTGCGCCACGCGATCCTGAGATCTCCCAACCGCCGATTCGCGACTTACTGGTTCCATCGTGGGTCGCTGGCGCCCGAAGCCGAAGAGATGCTCCAGCATCGCGACGCGATCAGCGTCCCGATCCAAGACGCAGACACCGCGATGTCGGAACTGCGGGCCAAGGTGAAGGCTCTCTCCGAGGTACCGGACCAAAGGCCACTAGACACAGCCGTGGCCGTCGCGCAACTCAAGATGTACCTGCCGGACCCGGTTCACCGCATCCGGCTCCATGAACTCGTGATCGGCGAGGCCGACGCGGCCATAGAGCAGGTCAACGGTCTCTCCATGAGCGAGCACCTCGGATTCCACGAGTATGCCGAGCGGATGGACGTCTACGAGCAAGCAATGTTTGGACTCCTGAAACTGCTGGTCACCGGAGCGTTCTTCTCGGACGATGAAGAGCATGACAGGCTCTGGGTCCGCTGCATCGAACGGCTCGCAACCAGGGGCCTAGTGAGCGCTGGGAGTGGTCCGTCGATTAACATGCAGCAGTATCCGACACTATTGGCGCTATTCGCGCTTGGGATTGGATCTGTCGCCGCGAACAGGATCGACCCCATCGCTCGAGCACTTGGTGAAATCACGATGAGAAAAGACCGACGACCGCCGCGCACAGTGGCGGTAGCCGTCAGCACCTCGGAAGTCCTGGCCTCGCAAGCCGTCAATCGAGCCCTCTATGGTACAGAACGGCGCATGACGCCTGTCTCGGATCACCTACTGGATGTCATACGCCCGGCAATTCATGACATTGTTCGTGAAGCGGACCGGCAACAGGAACTCTTCGACGAGGTCGAGTACTTGATGGGCATCGCATTCGCGGCCCACTTCGGCGATGGGACATCACCCCCGACACGGGCCGTGTGGCTATACCACATGGCCGACAGCTACGCCGGAACCTCCGTTCGTCACCACGGACACGTTCTCGTGGATGCTGGTGTCTTCGAAGGGCCGGAGCATCTCACGCAAACCTGTGACGCCTACGAGGAATACCAACGGCGGCTCTACTCAAGTCTTCGCTACGGGTCCTAGGTTCGACTACTTGTAGGAACGGTCCCGGCCTGGCTCGCGAGGGGCCGCTTGTAAGCCGTAGCCACACTTCAGCGGCCCGTCCGAATCAGCCGCCTCGTTGTCCCCATGCAAAGATTGGCGTCGATGGCATCATCTGGCGGTGTCCGGGAGGAGCGGTTCTCGGTGAGCGGGGACCATGCCTACAAGCGGTGGCCTCGCTACCGGGCCGCATCCGAGGGCTTGAAGAACTACTGGTACCCGGTCGCCTTCTCCAAGAAGATCGGCCGCAAGCCGGTGCCGGTGACGATCTGTGGCGAGCAACTGTTCCTGATCCGCCACGAGCGCAGGGCGTTCGCGCTCAACGACCGCTGCCTGCACCGCGGCGTGCCCCTGTCGATGGGCAAGTGCTGGTTCTCGGGCACGATCTCATGCCCGTACCACGGTTGGACCTACGACCTGGCCGACGGCAACCTGCGGGCCGCCCTCGTCGACGGCCGCGACTCTCCCATCGTCGGGAACAAGAGCGTGAGGGTGCGGACCTACCCGGTCGAGGAGTGGGGCGGCGTGGTGTTCGTCTACGTCGGCGAAGGCGAGCCGCCGCCCATCGAGCAGGACGTCCCTGAGGACTTCTTCCAGCCGGGAGTCAAGGTGCGGGGTTGGCTCCGCAACAGGAAGGGCGATTGGCGTTACGCGGTCGAGAACGGCTTCGACGAGGGTCATTCCACCTACCTGCACCGGGGCGTCGTGTGGACGTGGATCCGGCGCAAGCCCGCATACCGGGTCGTTCACGTCGAGCGGGAGGGCGACTGGCTGGTCCGGACCGTCGACGATGTCGTGGAGCAGGTCGACTATCCCGGGCTGGGCCGGTGGCCCCACGGCTTCCGCCCGTGGCAGCGCAATGTGGTTGTGCGCGGCTCTGTCCGTCTCCCCGGCTGGGTGCGCATCCAGTGGCCCGACTGGACGGCCTACGAGGTGTTCATGGGAACCACCGAGGGCGAGCACCTCTCGTTCATGTTCGCCGTCTCCCACGCCAAGGCCCTTAAGGCCGTGCTGTTCAGGCTGCGGTTCTGGCTCTATATCCGCTGGGCGTACATGTGGCAGTTCAATCGCCAGGACCAGCAGATGATCGAGCAGGTCCGCATCCCGCCGGAGCGGTTGTTCCGCCCCGACAAGTCCGTCACCGTCTGGCGAACCCATTGCGAGCGGAACGCTCGGGTGATGCAGATGCCCGTGGGGGAGACCGTCGTGAACCTGCCCGATGGCCCCGTGCCCGTCTGGGATGACTCAGACTTGTTCGACGACTCAGACGTCCCCGGCTAGGCCCCGGACGGGGAGCGGCTGCTGTCGAGGCGGATCCGGCTCGACAGGCTGAGCACGGCTGCCCCCAGCACCCAGGCGGCCGCGACCGCGAGCGCGGCTGAGGATGACGCTGCGTCGCTGATCGCCCCGAAGGCCACCGGCCCGATCACCGCACCGAGGTTGAGGCCTCCGATCACGAACGACGAGGCCAGCCCGGGCGCCTGGGGGTAGATCCGCACGAGCGCCAGCACCATCAGCCCCGGCCACGACCACCCCAGGATGATGGCGGCCTGCCCGCCGAGTGCGTAAAGCCAGGGCGTGTTGGCGGCCATCAGCGCGTAACCGGCCGCGCTGGCGGTCAGCAGCACCGCGACGGTGCTGACCGCGCCCGTACGGAAACGGTCGGCGAGGGCCCCCAGCGCGATGCGCACCGCGATCACGCCGGCGCTGGCCGCCGAGAGCAGCAGTCCGGCCGTGCTCTCGGAGATTCCCGCGGCCTCGCTGTTGACCACGAAGAATGCGGCCGCGGCGACGACTGAGCAAGAGGCCAGCATCGCGGCCGCCGCGAACACGAAGAGGGGCCCCATCCTCACGTGCCCGAAGCGGCCCGCGGCGGGATCCTTCGCGGGCCGTGTTGCCGACGGCGCCGTCGCCCGCTCGCGGGGCAGCATCAGCATCCCGGCGCCGGCCAGCACCGCCCCGCCGAGGAACGGCCATCGCCATCCGTCGGTTCCGCCCACCACTCCGACGGTGAGTCCGGCCAGCAGGGGCCCCAGCGGAATGGCCGACATGTGCACCCCGAAGGCCAGGCCCTGACGCTGCGGCGACACATGGTCGGCTACCAGCACCTTGGCGGCCGGACCGGCCAGTGTCAGTCCCGCCCCGGCCACCGTCAGCCCCACCAGCAGCGTCGCGAACGATCGGGCCACGAGAGCCACCACCAGATAGCCGGACATCGTGACCAGCATCGAGATCATCAGGCTGCGGCGGGAGCCGATCCGGTCGGACAGCTCGCCGGCGTGGACGATGGCCACCGCCGCGAAGATGTAGGTCAGTGCGAGCGCCACCCCGAGCCCGGTGTCGCCGATGCCGAACTCCGCCTTGATGTCGCTGCCCAGCGCGCCGGCCAGGAAGCCGGGCATCACGCTGGCGGTGACGCAGGCCACCGATGCCGCCACCGCCTGAACGGGAGCCGCGCCGGCACCCGGCGAGGGCGCCGCTTGGGCGTCGGCCATGTTCCTGGCTGTGTTACCGGGCCGGTTTGGCAGTGAGCGCCACCGGCCGGGCGTCGGGGCTGCGGATGGCTCGCACCTGCTGGTGGAAGCGCTCGACGTTGGCCAGCTTCACGTCCTCGTAGCCCCGGATGACATCGGGGAGCTGGGCCAGCTCTATTGCCCTCTCGTAGGTGGCTGGCGTGAGGGCGTCCAGCTCGGCTTCCATGAGCGACCGGTACTCCGAGATCAGCTCGCGTTCGGTCCGGCGGACCTCGGCGTAGCCGAAGACGTCGAAGGGCGTGCCCCGCAGCCGTCGCAGTCCCTTCAGCACTGCCAGCGCCGGCCGCTGCAATGGTCCCAGGGAGATCTTGCGCTTCAGTCCCATGGCCCGCAGCGCCGGAGGAAGCAGCAGGATGCGGTAGCCGGCGAAGTCGCCGACGGCGTCGCGCACGGCATCAGCCATGCCGGGCCGCAGATGGAGCCGGGCCACCTCGTACTCGTCCTTGTAGGCCGTCAGCTTGTAGAGGTAGCGGGCCACCGAGTCAGCCAGTTCGATCCGGTCGCCCATCACCTCGCGCTCGCGGGCCGACGCCGCGTCCACGAAGTCCACGTACTGTGAGGCCAGCCGCTGCGACTGGTAGTCGACCAGGTCGGCGGCCCGCCGCTCCACGGTCTCGGCCAGGGCCGCTCCCCCGTCTCCGGGAGCTGCAGCCAGGCCCGAGTTCTCCACCAGTGACCGGGCGGTGGCCTTGGCTCTGGCACCGGCGGAGTCGAGCCCCAGTCCGGGTGCGGCCGATTCCGGCTCCGCCGACTCGGGGTTGGCCATACCGGCTACACCGGCCAGGCTGACCAGGCCGTCGATTCCGTCGCGCACGTACACCCGTCCCCACCGGAAGGCGGCGATGTTGGCTGCGACGGCCACCCCGTTGAGCTCGATGGCCCGCTCGATGGAGGCCGCCGACACCGGTATCCCGCCCGCCTGGTACGCGGCCCCGAGCATCAGCACGTTGGCCGGCATGGCCGTGCCCAGCAGGCCGTCGGCCATCCGGTCGGCGTCGAGGCGGACGCCGGCGCCGGCACGGGTGGCGCCGTCGATGGTCGACAGCATCTGATCGGTGTCGGGATAGGCCTCCTCGACGTGGGCGACCATGTCGCCGGTGGGCAGCTTGCTGGTCGACACCACCGCCAGCGTGCGGTCGCGGTCGGCTCTGGCCAGGTTCTTGGGGTCGGCCGCCACCAGCAGGTCCAGGCCCACGTAGCAGTCGGTGCCGCCCGCGCCGATGAGGTTCGCGCCGGAGGGCTCGCCGTCGAAGAAGCGCAGGTGCGAGACGACCGGTCCGCCCTTCTGGCTGAGCCCGGTCTGGTCCACGCCCATCACGCCGACGCCGTCGAGAAGGGCCGCGGTGGCCAGCACCTGGCTGACCGTGACCACCCCGGTGCCGCCCACGCCCGCCATGAACACCGCGAACCCGTCGGGACCGGGCACCGGCCGGTCCGGCTCCGCGATGTCGGCGGGCGGCGGGCTCGGAACGGCCCGCCCGTCGCCCGCTGCGACCGCGGCTCCGGCTCTGGTGGGCGACGTCCGGGTCTTGACCCGGATGAACGACGGGCAGTCGCCCTCGATGCACGTGTAGTCGAAGTTGCAGGAGGACTGGTGGATGCGGGTCTTGGTCCCCAGCTCCGTGTCGACGGGCTGAACCGACAGGCAGTGGCTCTTGGCCCCGCAGTCGCCGCAGCCCTCGCACACGGCCTCGTTGATGAAGATGCGCTTGGTCGGGGTGGGGCGCAGGCCCCGCTTGCGCTCGCGCCGCTTCTCGGCCGCGCACTGCTGGTCGTAGATCAGCACGGTCACGCCGGGCGTGTCCCGCAGGGCGATCTGGGCCTCGTCGAGGCGGTCCCGCCCCCAGATGTCGGTGCCCTCGGCCAGGGGACCGCCGTCGGTGTGGCGGTCGGGGTCGTCGCTGCACACGATGATGCGGCTCACGCCCTCGGCGGCCATCGCCTGGGTCAGTTCGGGCACGCCGATGGAGCCGGCCACGTCCTGGCCGCCGGTCATGGCGACCGCCCCGTTGTAGAGGATCTTGTAGGTGATGTCGATGCCGGCGGCCACCGCGGCTCGCACCGCCAGGCTGGCGGAGTGGAAGAACGTGCCGTCGCCGACGTTCTGGAAGATGTGGGGCCGGTCGGTGAACGGCGCCCTGCCGATCCAGGTGGCGCCCTCGCCGCCCATCTGGTGAACGATCTGGGCCCGGTCGTCGATCCACAGGGCCATGGCGTGGCAGCCCACGCCGGCGCCGACGAACGAGCCCTCGGGAGCCGTCGTCGAACGGTTGTGGGGGCAGCCGCTGCACCAGTACGGCGTGCGGGCCACCTCTGCTTCGCCGGCCCGGGCGGCGGCCTCGATCAGGGCCAGGCGGGCCTCCACCGCCACCGGCAGGGCGCCCACCTCGCCGCCCAGCACTCCGGAGCGGAGCCGGTCGGCGACGACGACTGCGATCCGGTCGGCGCTCAGCTCGCCGTCGGCGGGCACCAGCCGCCGGCCGCGCTCGTCGGTCTTGCCCACCACCCGGGGCGCACCGGCCCGGCCGTAGAGGATGTCTCGGACGAAGAGCTCGATGAAGGCCCGCTTCTCGTCCAGGACCAGGATCTCGTCGAGCCCTCCGGCGAAGCGCCGCACGATCTCGGGCTCGAGCGGCCACACCATCCCCAGGCGCAGCAGCCGGATCCCGAAGTGGCGCAGAGCCTCGTCGTCGAGGCCGAGATCGCTGAGGGCTTGGCGCATCTCGGTGAACGTGCGGCCCGCGGCCACGATCCCCAGGCGGGCCGCCCCGGCGGCCCCGCTGATCTCGTTGAGGCCGTTGGCTGCGGCGTAGGCGGTCGCCGCTTCCAGGCGCCCGTAGGCGATGTCCTTCTCCTGCTCCAGGCTCAACGGCGTCACCAGGCCGGGTCGCTGGACGTGGCGCCACGGCACGCCGTCGATCTCCAGTCCGGGGTCGACGGGCACCACCCGGTCGGGGGCCACCTCGGCCACGCCGAACCCGTCGGCGACGGTGGTGACGACCTTGAACGCGGCCCACAGGCCGGAGTACCTCGACAGGGCGATGCCGTGCAGCCCGAGGTCGATGACTTCCTGCATGGTGCCGGGGTACAGGATGGGGATCTGGGCGTCGTAGAAGGCGGGCTCCACCTGGGTGGGCAGCGTCGACGACTTGGCCATCGGGTCGTCGCCGGCCAGAACCAGGACCCCCCCGTTGGGGGCTGCGCCCTTGAAGTTGGCGTGCTTGAACACGTCGCCGCAGCGGTCCACGCCCGGCCCCTTGCCGTACCACATGCCCACGACCCCGTCGTGGCGGGCGAGCGGTCCGAGCAGCGGCTCCTGGCTGCCCCACACCGCGGTGGCGGCCAGCTCCTCGTTGACGCCCGGCACCCACACCACGTCGTGGTCGGCCAGCAGATCCATGTTGCGCTCGATGGTGAGGTCGACGGTGCCCAGCGGCGATCCCTGGTAGCCGGAGATGAACGTGGCCGTGCGCAGGCCCCGGGCCGCGTCGGCGCGGTGTTGGTCGATGGGAAGCCGGACCAGCGCCTGGACCCCGGTGACCAGCACCCGTCCCCGTTCCAGCGTGAACTTCTGATCAAGATCGAAGTCCCGCGCTTGCGGCGCAGCGTCGGACGGCACTCGTGGCTCCTATTCGTAGACGTACTCGAGGTCGGACTCGCCGTGGCCTAGCGCCTCAAGCAGTCGGACGGCTCGCCGCCTCTGTTCCCCAGCGCTCAGGTTCACGTCCACGTAGTGCCCGGATGGAGCTTGCTTGACCCTAGTGCCGCGCACTCGGCTGCTATCGCGTGACACGTACTGCGATTTCCCGCTCTTGAGCGGCTCAACAGCTCGATCGAAGTCGTGGGGGTGACGCCTGTGCAGTTGCTCGACCACCGTCATCATGATCTCTACGTGGGTCCGCACCGGGTGGTGTTCGCCCCAGAGCCGGACGGCGGTAGGGCGCTTCGTCGGCTGTCGGCCTGACGGCTTCTCGGATGGCGGATCGAGTGTGTGATCAGTCGGTTTGGGCGGGATACGCGTGTTCCGCATGGCAGCGATGATTTGTTCGCGGCTGGGTCGTAGGCTGAGCTTCTCGTACACCCTTTGGCCGATGAGATCAATTAACTCGCCGTCGGGCTTGTCGAGCATTCCTTGCCAGATCTGTGGCATCTCCTTCCCGAGTTGAGCAGCCTCTCGTCGCGCTCCGAGGACTTGTTTGGCTCGCTTCACCGCCTGCCCGCTGAGCAACGACTCCCGGCCCAGGAACGTGGCCAGGTCGCTGCAAATCTGCTCGACCGGGTCGCCGTGGTCGCCTAGGCGCAACTCCGCGAAACGACGCTGTTCGTGGGAGTAGGACTCTCGCGGGAGATAGAGCCACCACTGGAGGCCATCACTGAGGGCGCAGATGTCGACGCCCTCGAAGAACGCGTAGCCCAAGACCTGCTCGACGTGGTGGCTCAGGTTGGTACCGGGCGCCTTCGCCTCGATGATCGCCCGTATGTGGCCGTCAGCCCGGAGCGCGATGTCCGCCTTGCCTCCTGCCTTCTTGCCGCCGACGGGATGCTCCCAGAGCACCTCTTGGCCGTACGGGTTCCAAGACAGTTCATTCAAGATCGGCAGCAGAATCTGGATCTTCGCGGTCTCCTCGTTGGGGGGCTCGGGGCTTGATCGGATCCGTTCGATCGTCTCCCGCAAGGACATGACGCAAGGCTAGTCGGGCTGCGCGGATGTGGTTGTTGGCACCCGGCGTAGCGGTGCCGACAGGGCGTGCACGTGGCGGGCCTTGACGCCATCATGATCCGGCAGACATGGTGCTGCGTTCGCCGGTGGCGCCCGACGAGATCACCGGCTTGTCACCATGCACCGCAGCGCTCGGGCTCGGTAACCTCGACAGTCTCGAAGCCAGGGGATACCCACGCCCAGGCGGGCGATTGAGCGATTGGAGAAGGATGGCCCAGATCGCGATTTGCTGTGCAGACATCGGCTCGGTGAGACGGGGGAAGTTCGGGTGGGCGAGTTGTCCCGAGGCAGCGGATGCGGATCACGCTTCGCCTCGATCCCTTGTGAGATTCGTCGCTGAGAGGCTTGAAATGAACGTGAAGGTCGCTCTCGGCTTCGAGTGTCCCCTATGGGTTCCTGTCGCGGACGAGCCCTCGGACTTGACCAAGGCTCGTCACGGGGAAGGTAATCGCGCGTGGTCTGCAGGCGCTGGAGCAGGCTCGTTGGCGACCGGCCTGACCGAGGTCGCCTGGATCCTGGACCGGATCCATCGTGAAGTTCCCCACGCCGAGTGCTTTCTTGACTGGGAGGACTTCAAGACCGCCGCGAACGGCCTATTCCTATGGGAGGCGTTCGTCACCGCGGATGCCAAGAGGGACTCACACAAGGGCGACGCTCAAGCAGCAATTGAAGCGTTCAGGGACGCGCTCCCCGATCCGAACTTGAGCAACGCTCTCGTTGCCACCGGCCGCATACGATCCTTGATCGGTGGTGCACTGCTCTGGTCTGGCTGGACCAAAGACCTGGAGAAGCTCTACGAACCAAGCATCGTGATCAAGCCCTAGGAGCAGTGTCGTAGCTGCCTAGCGTCTCACGGGCGGACCCCGCTGGCCTTGACATCCTGTTGTGTCCGCACGCGCATTTGCGTCCGAATGCGTCGACAGTGGTGTCGCCTCAACAGGACAGACGCTTCAGATCCAGATCGACATCGGGAAGCCGCCCTCGTCGCGTTCGTCGTTCCCGAGGCGTTCCGCGTCACCTGAGGCGATGCGCCTGGCAGTCCACGCCGCGGCTGCAGCGTCAAACATGTCGTAACGACGCAACGCGCCGTCCGGCGGGGCGTCAGCCGATTCCTCGACTGCGGCGTCGATGCCGGAGAAATGCGAACTCAGCAACGACAGCCGGTCGGCTTGGCCCCTCTCGCTACGCTTCGTGTAGTGAGTCGGCTTCTTGCCGTTCATCTCCCAGAAGCAGACTTCGGCGTGCACCTCAGCGACTCGTGGTCTAGCCGACGAGCGGAATGCTGCGGTGTCGAGCGCCTCACGCACATCTCGGCACTTTTCGAGCAGGCGGTATGTGTCGCCGGACAATGTGTTGCCGCCAGCTTCAACTGCCAACCGGTCTGCCTCTGCATGCTCGACGGCATCCAGGGTGCATAGCGGGGGCGACGGGAACACCGCTCGCTCGCGCTTCTTGCCGAGGCGGCCTCGTGCGCGTTCCTCACATGGGCGCCATCTGCAGGAGGCCATCGGTAGCCCCAGCGGCATGTCGACAGCCACAACCAACAGCCCTTTAGTCTTGGCGTAATCCCAGAGTTGCCCGAAGGTCGGATAGCTTCTGAACTCAGCAGACGCGCCGGGCTGAGCTTCGCTGACGGCCAGGATCCAAGCTGGTGCTTTGCCCCGTCGGCCCGCGTCAACCCCCCCGACCACGCCCGAGCCCCTATCCCGCTCCCGCATTGACAGTGCCATCTGGCGACTGTAACGCGATCGACGCTCGGCCCGGAACACCTCCGGCTCGACGACGGTCATGGCGCTTGCAGAAGGGCGGGAGATCTGCGGCAGTGGACGGACTCGGGGGGCAGCGCGGATCTGGCGGGAGGCCTGTTGCTTGTCGCGGATCGTTCGTTTCGATCGATATCCGGACTCCCAACAAGATAAAATCATTAATTAGCATGTAAATGCTTGACGGATGTCATAGGGGTGTGCGATAATGGGTTCATGGTGGTCGAACTGGTCGAACTGGTTGAGCGGCTTGATGCGGCGGCGTCGGAGTTGTTGGCGTGTGTGAGGCGGGGCGATGCGTCTTCGGAGGAGTTGTTGGGTGTGCTGTCAGGGACCAGGGCGGTGAGCGGCAAGCTTGACGCTGTGCAGGCTGTGGCCGCGGCGGGTGTGGCGGGTAGCCGCAGCCATGGTGACGGTGGGGTTCATGTGCTTGCTGAGAGCACTGGGATGTCGCGTAGCGATGCCCGCAGCCGGGTCCGCACCGCGGCGGCGGTGGGCGCGATGCCTGTGGTGCAGGATGCTGTTGATGAGGGCCGGATCTCTGCCGCGAACGCCAAGCGGCTCGCCGACGCGCTCGACAAGACCAGTGCCGGTGAGGTCGAGTCTGATGGTGAGTTGTTGGCGAAGGCTGAGTCGCTGCCGGCTGACCGGTTCGCCAAGGAGGCCAAGCGGTGGACCGCTGAGCGCCAGGCTGATGGCGGTGAGGCGGAGTTCCGCCGGCTGCGGGCGCGGCGCGCGGTGTGCATCTGTACGGGCAGTTCGATCCGGTGACTGGGCGGCGCATCCGCAGCCGGCTCAACAAGGACGCCCACCGCCTGCTCGACACCGACAACAAGCAGACCAACGGCGGCGCCGGCAGGGACGGTGCCCGTGGTCTGCTCGACGCTGACAAGCGGGCCCGGGCCGGCGGCGGGAAGCGCTCTTTGCAGCAGTGCATGGCTGATGCGTTCGAGAACATGACTGCGGGCATCGCCGGTGGCGGCAAGCCCTATGCGGACATCGCGCTGGTGGCCCGCCTCGACCCGGCGACGGAGAAGCTGATGGCTTCCACCGGTGACGGCGAGCCGCTTCCGGCTGGGGTCATCGAGAGGCTGGCGGGCGAGTCGTCATGGTTCGGGTTGGTGCTCAGCGCCAAGGGGGTGCCGATGTGGAAGGGCCGCAACGTCCGCCGGGTGACCGAGTCGCAGTTCCAGGCGCTGATGGCGCTCTATGGCGGCTGCGCCGGTTGCGGGGAGCCCGACGAGGGCAAGGTGCATGCCCATCACATGGACCCGTTCGCCTGGGGCGGCCGCACCGACTTGGACAACCTGTTGCCGCTGTGCTGGGGATGTCACGCCAGGATCCATGACCACGGCTGGCAAGTGGTCGCCGCCGGCGACGGCAAGCACACCATCAGACCCCCCGACCGCATCCACCACGGCCCAGCGCGCCAACCCGACACCGCTCCGCTGTTCGTCCCGCCCGGGCCAGACCACGGCAACGCACCCGACCCGCCCGGCCGGATTGAAGCCGAGTCGGGCGCTGCGTCCCTGTTCGCCCCGGCGAATCCGTCTCACGGCTGCGACGTCGAGTCTGGGGCCTCTCCTCTGGTCGTCCCTGCCGAGCCAGACCACAGCACGACACCGGAGCCGCCCTACAGCATCGAGGCCGAGTCGGGCGCTGCATCCCTGTTCACCTCGGCCGAACCGTCTCACGGAGCAGAACCCGAGCCGCAGGTCGCGCCCGGAAGCGACGACGCTTGCAACGGCAAGTTCAGCAATGGCAGTCGAGCCGGGCCGACCGGGCCCCAAGCCGCCCGGGACGCTCTGCGCAGAGCCAGCGGCGCGTCGCTCCAAGTCTCAGGAGCGTGCGGATAGGTGAGGCTCGACGTCGCGGCGCCATGGAATGTCAGGCAGAGAGTGCTTGCCACTGTCGCCGCGGACCGGCGCAACCTCTCACCTTGGCATCATGATCAACGCTTCCCAGACGACGCTACGACGCGAGTCTCGGACTGAGCGCCGGGCCGTGACCGCGGCCGTCCGGCAGCAGGGCGGTTGAGTTCGGGTCAGCCGATGATGGCGCAGTACTCGGGGACTATGTCCTCGGTGAGCATGTCCATCCAGGCGGGGTGCTGCTCGATCAGCCGGGCGACCACGTTGCGGTGGTTCTCGCGGTGGTTCCAGGTGCCTATCAGGTAGAAGCGCTCGGGGTCGTCCTCGCTCTGGTACAGCACGCCCTCGTGCACGATGCCCGGCGTGGTGTGGACGATGTTCTGGTCGCTGTGGTCCCAGGCCTCGAAGGAGTCGATGAAGTCCTGGGCCCGGCCCGGCTTGGCCTGCAGCGTGTAGTGGAAGGCGAACGATCCCTCGGGCAGGTCCTTCAGGATCGGGTTGGCGTGCTCGTCGTGGTCGTGATGGTCGTCTGCCATCGGGCACCCCCTAGGTGGCTGCGGTGAAGGCCTCGGCTGCGGCCTGCGAGCACACCACGTCCTCGGCGTGCTTGGCGCCTGAGATTCCGAGCGCTCCCACGACGGTGCCGCCGGCGGTGGTCAGGGGCTCACCGCCCTCGACGGCCAGGATGTGGTGGCGGGCGGTCATCGGCGGGCCGAGCGAGTTGTCCTTCTGGAAGTAGTCCGACAGCGTGCCGGTGTCACGCTTGAACGTCAGCGCGGCGAGGGCCTTGGCGATGGCGTTCTCGAGGGCGATCTCCACCACGTTGTCCATGCGGTGCACCAGTACGAGGTTGCCGGTGGCGTTCACCACGGCCACGCACACTGCAAGGCCCTCGTCCTCCGCGGTGGAGAGCGCCACGTCGGCGGCGAGCTTGGCTCCCTCGAGGGTGAGGGTCTCGACGTTCATGGTGTTCATGGATTGCTCCTGGGTTGGTTGGGGTTTGGTCGAGTGGGTCCGGCAGGGTCGGAGTGCGGGCGGGCGGTCAGTGCTTGATCTGGAAGATGGCCTCGACCTCCACGGAGGCGCCCAGGGGCAGCTCGGCCACGCCGATGGCGGAGCGGGCGTGGCGGCCGGCGTCGCCGAACACCTCGATCATGAGGTCGCTGGCGCCGTTGATCACCTTGGGCTGGAGGTTGAAGCCGGGGTCGCTGGCCACATAGCCCGTGAGCCGCACCACCCGCAGCACCTCGTCGAGGGTGCCCAGGTGCTGGTGCACCGACGCCAGGATGGCCTCGGCCGCGCCCCGGGCGCTTGCCTGGCCGGTCTCGATGTCCATGTCGCCCCCGAGGCGGCCCACGTAGTCGATCCCGCCCCCACCGGGAGCCAACGCGATGGAGCCCGACACGAACAGCACGTCGTGGACCTGGGCCACCGTGTCGAAGTTGCCCGCCCTGAGCAGGGGCATGTCGAGGTCCACGCCGGCGTCTCTGGCCGCCTTCTCATAGGACATGTCCGACCCTCCCGCAAGCCGCCCGGAATCCTGTATACCGACCCTACAGCGCCCACCCTGTCCCCCGCCGACTCGGGAAGGGCAGCATTCGAATGCGGCGGGCCAGGGACTCGGGTCTGCTAGTCAGCGCTGATGCGAGTAGCCGGATCGAGGGCTCTCAAGACCTCGATTGCTATCCAGCCTTTCGAACGACCTAGGAATCCGGGCAACTCTTGGACGATGCCTTCGGTCTGCAACCGCCGCAGATGGTTCATGGCGCTCTGGCCTGTCACGCTCAACTCAGAAGCGACGCGACTGGCTACGAGCACCGGATTCTGAAAGAGCAGGTCGACCACCTCGATGGCTCGTGAGCGACTGCCAGACAATCGGACCCGATAGGTCTCTCGGAGGTCTGCGAGCTCCTCGGCACACCGGACGGCCTCGGCCGCCTGTTCGCGGACTCCTGCAATGAAGAAGTCGAGCCACTGCGTCATTTCGCCTCGTTCTCGAACAGCCTGCAGCCGGTCGTAGTAGTCGCTGCGGTGACGCTCGAAGTAGGCGCTCAGATACAGCAGCGGCTGAGGCAACAGGTCTCGTTCAACAAGAAGGAACGCAATCAGCAGCCGTCCGAGCCGCCCGTTGCCGTCGAGGAAGGGATGGATCGTTTCGAACTGGTAGTGGATCATCCCGATCTCGACAAGCGGAGGGAGTTGGGACGGCTCGTGGATGTAGCGTTCGAGCTGGTCTAACGCGGTCGCCATCTCCTCGCGGGGAGGCGGAACGAACGCCGCGGTCTCGGGCCTGTTGTCGGCCGATCCGATCCAGTTCTGTGATGAGCGAATTTCGCCGGGTTGCTTCTCCTGACCGCGGACATTGGCAAGCAGGATGGCGTGAACCTCGCGAAGGAGTCGCTTGGATACCGGCAGGCTTGCGAGACGGTCTAGGCCGTGTTCGAGTGCCTCGATGTAGTTCGTTACCTCCAGGATCGGACCCGTCGAAGTGTTGCGAGCCTGAGCGTCGAACACATCAGATAGAGACGCCTGAGTGCCCTCGATCCGGCTGCTGGCAAGCGCTTCACGGGTAAGGAATGGACGGATCAACAGATGTGGATTGGGCAACAGTCGGCCTGCTCCTGCAAGCCGACCCAGTGCGCGATCTGCGTCTGAGAGCAGCATTATTGTGCCCGGGTGTAGGCCGAATGACCTCGGCAGAGGTTCGGGATGGTACGCCCAGTAGCCGTGTGGTCCGGGCGTCTTGACCGCTCGGCCGAAGTCTGGAGCATCAAACTTCTTTGGGTCCATGACCCCATGATACAAAGAAAAGGCGGATTTCTTTGGGTTTAGGGAGTCTTGCCCAATGAACTTTGGACTCGTACAGCGGAACGCTGTTCGGAGGATCATCCAGCCCGCCGACTCGGGCCGGACTGGTCGGGGCAGCTAGCTTCGCTCGCCATGGATCTGGGTTTGCGGGGGCGGCGGGCGCTCGTGTTCGGCTCGACTGCGGGGCTCGGGCGGGCCACCGCCGAGACGCTGGCGGCCGAGGGTGCCCTGGTAGCGATCGCGGGCCGGCGGGCGGAGCTGGCCACTGAAATAGCGGCGTCGTTGCCCGGTGCGGTCGCGGTGGTTGGCGATCTCACCGTGGTCGGTGAGCCGGCCCGGATGGTGGATGAGGCCGCGTCCCGTCTGGGCGGGCTCGACATCTGCGTGGTCAACACCTCCGGGGGAACGCCCGGCGGAATGACCGAGGTCACCGCCGACGACGAGGCGACCGCCTACGAACGGATGCTGCGGCCCGCGCTGGCCGCGACACGGGCTGCGATACCCCACCTGCGCGCCGGCGGCGACGGGCGCCTCGTGTACATAACCGCCCGGTCGGTGGTGGAGGCCTCGCCCGAGCTGGCCCTCTCGGGAGTGTTCCGCAGCGGTGTGGCCGCCGCCGCCCGCTCGCTGGCCATCGAGCTGGCGCCCGAGGTGCTGGTGAACGTGGTCGTGCCCGGCCAGTTCGACACCGGTGCGCTGGCCCGCGCCCAGGCGGCCCGGGCGGCTGCGGAGGGCACGACTCCGGAGGCGGTGCGGGACCGTCACCGGGCCTCGATTCCAATGGGCCGCTTCGGCCTGGCCTCCGAACTGGCCGACGTGATCGCATTCCTGTGCAGCGCTAGGGCCAGCTTCGTGACCGGCTCGGTCGTTCGGGTCGACGGGGGCGCCGTCATCGGCTACTGACCCGCGTGCCTGCAGGCCGCCTGGGATCTGGCTCCAACCCCGCGGAATCGGCTGTCTCTGAAGTCATGTTCAGCGTGTTTGCAGTCTTTTCGATCACTGTGCTACCACGCCCGATGGCAATCGGGATTGGCTTCGCCGGTGGGGGGAGGCGGCCACCCCGGCGCATTGCCCGGTGCCCGCCGGTGTGCCGTCGGATGGTCTCAGACGGTATACAGAGCGGCATGAGGATTGCGGTCCTGGTCAAACAGATCCCCGCCCCCGTCGAGTTCCGGATGCAGGACGGGCGCTTGGTGCGAGACGGCGTGCCGCTGGAGGTCAACGCCTACTGCCGGCGGGCCAACGCCAAGGCCGTGGAGCTGGCCGGACCCGGCGGCGAGGTCGTCGTGTTCACCATGGGGCCGCCCGCGGCCGCCGACGCCCTGCGGGAGATGATCGCCTGCGGTGCCCACCGGGGAGTGCACCTGTGCGACGCGGCTCTCGCCGGCGCCGACACGCTGGCCACCGCGGTGGCGCTGGCCGCGGCCATCCGGCACGAGGGGCCCTTCGACTTGGTGCTGGCCGGCCTCAACTCGCTCGATTCCGACACCGGCCAGGTGCCCGTAGAGGTCGCCGAACTCTTGGGCCTGCCCTTCGCGGCCGGGGTGCGCGAGCTGGAGGTGGCCGGCGGTGCCTTCACGGCGTCACTGGAGACCGACGACGGGCACTGCACCGTCAGCGGCGAGATGCCCGCGGCGCTGTCCACCGCGGAGCGGCTCTGCGCGCCGTCCAAGGCGTCGCCGGAGGAATACGCCGGGGTGGCCGATGACCGCATCCTTCGGCTCACCGCATCCGACCTGGACGTGCCCGCCGAAGAGCTCGGCGCGCCGGGCTCGCCCACCTCGGTGGGCCCCATCCGGGTGCTGACCGCCAGCCGGCGGGCTCTGCGGGCCACGTCGGTCGCCCACGCGGTCGACCTGCTCGAGGAGTTCGGCGCCTTCTCCGACCCGCCCGAACCGGACGACACCGGCGCACAGGACGCCGCACGGGCCAGTGCCGCCATGCTGCACGGCGGCGCCGACGGCGACCACCCGGTGGGCGAGCGGTCCGTGTGGTGCTTCTTCACCGAGCCTGGCGTGGGTGCCGAACTGCTGGGTGAAGCGGCCGAACTGGCTGCCTGGATCTCGGGGACGGTGACCGCCGTCACCACCACCGCCAACGCCCCGAACCCCCTGGGGCTGGGCGCGTCGGGCGCCGACCGTCTGCTGGTGATCGAGTCGGCATCGGAGCCCTCCGAGCAGGCCGACGCGCTGGCTGCTGCCGCAGCCCGCAGCCTGCCCTGGGCGCTTCTGGTGGAGGGAACCCGCTCGGGCCGGGTGGTGGCCTCCATCGTGGCCGCCCGCCGCGGCTGGGGGCTCACCGGCGACGCGGTGGGTCTCGAGGTGAGCCCCGACGGTCGTCTGGTCGCCTGGAAGCCCGCGTTCGGTGGCCGTCTCCAGGTGCCGATCCTGTCTCGTTCACCGGTGCAGATGGCCACCATCCGGCCCGGTGTGCTGGCCCTGCGGCCTCCCCGGGACGGCGCGGCGGACCCCACCGCCGAGATGCTCCCGGCTCCCGCCCCCGCCCGGATCCGCACCTTGACGGTCGAGCGCGACGACGCCGACACCGGCGAGCTGCGCCGGGCCCGGGCCGTGGTGGCCGTGGGCGTGGGGGTCGAACCCGACGGCTACCCGGTCATCGACGAGCTTCGGGCCGCGCTCGGCGGCGCCGCCCTGGGCGCCACCCGCAGGGTCACCGACCAGGGATGGGTGCCCCGCAGCCGCCAGATCGGGGTCACCGGGCACGCGGTGTCGCCCCGGCTGCTGGTGGCGGTGGGTTCCAGCGGCCGGTTCAACCACACCGTCGGCATCCGCAACGCCGGGGTGCTCATGGCCGTCAACTCGAACCCCGACGCCGAGATCTTCGACCAGGTGGACGTCGGCCTGGTGGGAGAGTGGCAGACGGTCGTGCCCGAGCTGACGGCCGAGTTGCAGGCGCGTGGCATAGCCGACCGCCTGCGCCACGAAGAGTCGGCGGCGACCGCGGCGTGACCAGCGGATCGGCATCGAGCGTTGAGGGCATCGAGCGTTGAGGTCGGCGAGCGTTGAGGTCGGGGAGGTATTGACATGAGAGTCGGAATCGGGCTGCCGATCACCACCAAGGGCACCAGCGGCGAGCTGCTGCTGGCCTGGGCCC